>JFJP01037178.1_pt1 | contig 40383 bp, 24 predicted proteins | sample 431651 | NCBI WGS metagenome assembly JFJP01 (sample SAMN02602958, study PRJNA72255) | Microbial mat metagenome, whole genome shotgun sequencing project. | biome: fresh water; feature: sink hole; material: water; isolation source: purple microbial (photo- and chemosynthetic) mats found in...
CCAACATGGCTGAGTCTGAGTAAGAAAATTCTTTGAAATAATAATGGCCGGCCAATTCGCCACCAAACAAACCATCCAGTTCGCGAAGTTTCTCTGCAGCAAAAGCACGTCCGACTTTCCAGGTATGCATTTTCGTACCAAAAGGCCCCAGATATTCGCTAATGGCTAGCGACGAACGTATGTCCTGCAAGCCTATCATAGGAGACATTCCTTTTTTGTGGTAATATTCGCCAATAAGGGCAATGATAAGGTCGGGTGATACAAATTCCCCGTTTTCATCTACAAACACCACCCTATCCGCATCGCCGTCGAATATAAGGCCGCAATCACACTGGGAGGCAAGCACTTTTTCCTTCAGCACTTTCAGGTTATTCTGGTCGAGCGGATTGGCTTCGTGATTTGGAAAAGTACCATCCATATCCTCGAAAATATACAATGGTGCATCGCCAAACACATCGCGAGCAATAAGCCCCCCCATACCGTTGGACAAGTCTATGGCTATGTTCAGGGCACTGAGGTCGGTTTTATATTTTTCAAGAAAATTCAGATACTCGGTTTTGAATGTAACTTCGGTTACAAATCCCTTTTGAACCGCAGGAACAATTTTACGTGTTTTCATCCACTCTTCTATCTGAGCCAACCCGGTGCTATACCCCACAGGCCTGGCATTTTCGCGCGAAATTTTCAGCCCATTGTATTCTCTCGGATTGTGTGAGGCTGTAATCTGAACAGACGCCTTGTATTTTCCTTCGAAACTTGCGAAATACACCATAGGGGTAGTAGCTAGTCCTATAAAATGGACATTGGCGCCGGCAGTAGTTATTCCATCCACCAAGGCCTCGTATATTTCGGGCGAAGATTCGCGTGCATCCCGTCCTACCAGAATGAGATTGGTTTTCAATAATTCGGGCAGGAAATAGCCCACTTTGAATACATCGTCTTTATTAAAATCGTGATTATAAATACCACGAATATCATATGCATGAAATGCTTTCATTTATAAATATAATTATTTCTATTTCAACAACAAAGGAGTACGGTTTACAGGCATGGTCATGCAGCGGCAACCACCACCCCCTCGCGACAATTCAGACCCTTCTATTGTAATTACATACTTTTCATAATCTGTAGGATTGATGCTGCCTTTCAGAATTTTGTTGGCAGGAAGCACATGAAAACCATGCTTACTCAATTCCTCTATTGTATTCCGGTTACGCTCGTAGCCAATCACACGTCCGGGTCCGAGTGCAAAGAAATTGGCACCTGAGTGCCACTGCTCACGCTCTTGTATGTAAGTATCGCCACGGCCACCGCAATAAAGTGGTTCCAAATCGAACCCAATTTTATTCAGTGCTTCTATCAGGTTTTTTTCTTCCTGAATAGATACCACTTTGCCATTTTCTACTGACATGCGTAAGGTCAGATGTTTATTAGATTTCAGAATGAGTGGCTCATATACCATCACCCTATTAACATCAAGAAATGTAAAAACCATATCGAGGTGAATAAAAGATTCCGGTTTGGATGGAAGCTCCTGTATTACGATATTCCTGATATTCCCTTCTTTGGCAAACTTATCTAAAATAAAATCGATGCCCTGCGCAGAAGTACGGCAACTAAGCCCTATCACCAATGTATCATCAGATGCCACCAAAATATCCCCACCTTCCATGGTTAATTGCTGGCTGTAATTGTGGCTGCGCACAGGGTTTACAGTTTCGGTCGAAAAATAAGGATGATAGTCGAAAATAGCTTCCATGATGATAGACTCCCTGTCGCGTATTTTGTTCGCCATTTTGCTTACCAAGACCTGATTATGAATAGCCACAGCCGAGTCGCGGGTGAAAAAAAAGTTGTGAAGAGGCTCAAGTATAAATTTGTCTTTGCTCAAATATTTCGAGAGTGTATCTTTCACCATAGGCATACCTTCAATAAACAAAGTAGCCAATTCATCAGCATTTTTATCAATCAGTTCATCCCTTACTTCCGAAACATTTTCGTTGATGCAAATTTTGTTGGCGAGTGTTTTCTTCACCTTTTCTACTTTGAGTATGTCGCTCAACAAGTTTTTCACCTCAAATGTGCGGGTAAGTTTTCCGAGAACCTGACTGAGTTGCCGGTATTCTTTAGTAGCCACATCCAGATTTAGAATATCTGAATATAATGCTCTTTCGGCAGTAGCAGGAGTCATGTTCTCCACTTCTTGCCCGGGTGTATGCAGTACCACCCCATTCAGAATTCCAATTTCTGATTGTATTTCAATAGCTAACTGATTGTTCATATATATATTTTCTATCTTTTAATTCCACGTTTATTGAGTTCCCTCTGGTATTGTCGGGCATATTGCAAGTGATCATCCATGTTGTCGGAGAAATGGTGATACCCGCTAAAGTCTGAACGGGCGCACATATATAGAAAATTATTTTCCTCAAAATCGAGCACAGCATCTATGGCAATGGCAAAAGGCATATTTATAGGCCCGGGTGGCAAACCTTTGTATTTATAAGTATTGTAAGGTGAATCTATGTCTTTGTCTTTATTAAGCAATCTTTTTATAGAAAAATTGCGATGTGCGAAAACTACTGTAGGGTCCGACTGCAATGGCATGCCTTTGCGTAATCTGTTTATGTACAATCCGGCTATGGTACTGTGTTCCTCTGTAAAAACGGTTTGTTCAGCCTGTACAATAGAAGCCAGTACTATTACTTCATCTTTGGTGAGCGGTATACGCTCAGCTTTTTCGAGCCGGGTATCATTCCAGAAATTGGTGTAATAGTCCAACATGGTTTCCCTGAATTTTTCTGCACCCACGTTCCAATAGAATTCGTATTGCTCGGGCATAATAACAGAAATGGCATTTTCTTTATTCAAATTATTTTCGAGAAGCCAATCGGGGTTTGTAAAGGCCTCTAAAATCTGAGATGAGTCTAGCTCCAATTGGGCTCCTATGCGCCCTGCAGCAAGCTCCAATGTTCGATATGATTTGATACGCACTTGCACCGGAGTTTGCAACCCACCTTTGAGCATGGCGTATAGTTTCCAGGCAGTCATTCCATTGGTAAGTATATACCTGCCTGGAAACACCCTTTTCAGGCCCAACATATTGGCAAATTGTTTAAAATTGCTAGGATTTTCAACCCAACCGTTTGAAGACAAGGTATCTATTACCGTTTGCAATGAACCACCTGTGGGTATAAACAAATCTTCCTTATCGCTCTTCAACTGCACAATGGGTGCAAACAAGACATCGCGGTACAAAAAAACTGCTATTGCACAAAGGATGAATATGCCAATGATAATATTGCGAATGACTTTCAAAAATTTCATGTGTATAATATAAAGTAGATGTTATAAAACAAAATCATCGGGTTTAAGTTTGTGCCCGAAGTATGCTCTCTTAGGAGATATTGAATAGTGAATTTGTTTGGCGTAAGAAAATTAAAAGTATTAAATTGCAATTAAAATACGGCAGCCAAACACTATCACTATTCAATATAGCGTTCAGAAACAACCAAAATTAAGAATAATCTTATTATCATGAAAAATCTTTTAACATTCATTATAGCAGCCTTAGTGGCAATGAGCACATATGCTCAGGTAGACGATATAAAAGACAATGCAGAAAAAAACAGAAAAGGCGGCATTAGCTCAGGCGGGAATCCATCAGACAGCAATATTGATGGTGATGCGTGCTTTGAACCATGTGCCGATATATTTTGTGGCGCTTGTTTTGATTTGGGAATTCAGGTATTTGGAGCTTTGCTGGCAGACCATCACGATTATATAATGAAAAACATAGACGTGAATCCATTGCCTATGTCGTTTGAGATTCGTCCAAATTTTGGTTACAACGTAACCCATCAGTCGTTACAAGTGACACCATCTATAAGGGGAAATTTGGGTGTATACTCCACAGATATACGCTATATGATGATAGCAGAATACGATTCATATGGGGCCAATATATATGATGCATGGGAATGGCAATTGGCCATCATCAACCTCATTCCATCGGAGTATGTAGCTTTTCACTTTGGATCAGGATTGTATTACGAAACGCATACAGGCAATCTGTACAACGAACACTACGCTGCATTTGATGTAAACAGCACCGACCAGGCACTGGTAACACGGGTAGAAAGTAGGTTTGCGCTGGACTATGCCCCAGAAGCTGTGAACATGCTGGCTATGACCGAGGTAAACTGGATGACCGGATACAGGATTTTAAAAAATGACGTTGTATACCTTTATTTGTTTGGCGGAATAAACTACCAACAATTCTACGGGTCGGTTTCCACCATAGCTATTCAGACCGGAATGTTATTCAACATACATTGATTTGAAAAAAGGGATCAGAATCCGGGACAAGGTACCGCAGCATATTTGGTTTTCCCCTTACGCTTAAAATCTTTGCGGAATTGATATACCACCGATAATTCGTGTGCGCCGCCGGAATGATTGATAAGATTAGAGACTGTAAAATCGTAGCTGTAACCTATACTGATGTCCATGATTTTGTATCCCACCAAAAGTATAATGGCATCCATGAAATTAACATCGCTCACATTCATATTGGAAGTGATAGGAAATCCGCGAAACCAGATTCCAGCCTGAAAAGGCTCTTGGGTATAATAAGCACCAATATCTAACTGGTCGTAAAATTGCTGATTGCGATATATCATGGTGAAAGAAACACTTTGAATATCTTTGAGGCGCTTGCCCCCAAAATCGACAGGGATTTTAACCCCGCCAATCAAGGTAAATTTCATAGGTACTCTAGCAGTATCTCCCTTGAAAGATTGGTTAGGTCGCATCATATTGTCAACAGTCAGGCCAGCCCAATATTGTTTGCTATAGCCCAGCACAGATGAGCTAAAATCTATGTATTGTCTTTTTTCATAGGGTTTTACCTCTATTGTACCTTGACCTGTACCAGTAACCAGCTCATCGCCAAAAGTAAGCGCTGCAAAATTGAAATTACGCTCAGAAAGGATAAAACTAAGGCCTGGCCTTACGTACCAATCCTTATTGACTTTTATGTTGTAGGAATATAAAAAACTCACATTAGTAAGGCTCATATCACCGGCACCAGCACGATCTTTCAGAAACTGAATCCCCATACCACTTTTAAGCTTGGCAAAATTGTGGTCATAGTTCATAGCATAAGTAACATAGGTATTTGGAATAGCAGGCCACTGGTCACGGTATGATAACGCCATGCGATCCTTCTCTATAAGTCCGGTAAAAGAAGGACTTATAATAGTAGGTACAGAGTAGTTCTGTGAAAAAATCAATTGTTGCGCTGCGGAATGCCCAATGGTTATAAAAACAAAAAGTGCGAACAATGTCAGCTGTAACACAACCTTGTTTGTAATACCGTTTGCAAGTTTAAGGCCTGATATCATAATAATTACAGTTGTTTCATTTCTTAGTTGGTGTAGAATATAGTCATAGGCATTCAGAAAATTTATACTAATTATTCGTAGTTTAATCAAGACATCAAATTCTATGCAAATATTACAAATAAATCAAAATTTTGTACTATTAAAAAGAACACCCACTGATGACACTATACGTATTTGCTTCTCATTTGTTTCATTTTTCAGTTTTTAATCCATATCTATCTATTTTACAACTCAGTAAATACTAGAAAACTGGGTGGGGAACCAATTACACTTCAAATATTCACTATATTGAAGAATACAATACAAACGTTAAATATGCAAAATAATTTCTATAGTGTTAAAAAAATATACTTTACAAATATACTTCAATGATAGTAATAAAATCGCAACGTAAAACAAGTCAAAGTAAAATAAAAAAAGTCTGCTCGAATACTTCACAAACCTGTTATTTAGCATTTGTTTGCATTTTTGGCAAAACACAATTATGTCTAACTTGCAGCGGTTTTGATACACAACAAAGCATACAATATAAACTTAATAAATAGCTATATGCCAGTAAATTTAAAGAATCGTAGTTTTCTGAAACTGCTAGATTTTGCCCCAGCAGAAATAAAATTTTTACTTAATTTGTCTGTAGACCTCAAGAAAGCGAAGTACGCCGGTACTGAACAACCAAGACTAAAAGGTAAAAACATAGCCCTTATTTTCGAAAAAACATCAACCCGCACACGCTGTGCGTTTGAAGTAGCTTGCTTTGACCAAGGTGCCAATGTAACTTATTTGGGTCCTACTGGTTCACAAATAGGTGCAAAAGAATCGATGAAAGACACAGCCCGAGTATTGGGCAGAATGTACGATGGCATTGAATATCGCGGTTTTGGCCAAGCTATAGTGGAAGAATTGGGCAAATATGCTGGTGTACCTGTTTGGAATGGCCTCACAGATGAGTTTCACCCTACACAAATACTGGCAGACATCATGACTATGATGGAGCATTCTGATAAACCTGTGAAGCAGATTTCATATGCTTACCTGGGCGATGCACGTTTCAATATGGGCAACTCACTGCTTGTAGGTGGTGCCAAAATGGGTATGGATGTGCGCATAGTAGCCCCAAAATCTTTGCATCCATCAAAAGAATTGGTAGACCAATGTATGGAAGTAGCTAAGCAAACTGGTGCCCGTATTACCATCACCGACGATGTAGCAGCCGGAGTGAAAGGCGTAGATTTCATACATACAGATGTTTGGGTGTCGATGGGTGAGCCAGATTCAGTTTGGGAAGAGCGCATACAACTGCTCAAACCATATCAGGTAAATGCAGAAACTATGAAGTTGAGCGGCAACAGCCAAGTAAAATTCATGCATTGCCTACCTGCATTTCACAACCGCGAAACCAAAGTAGGTGAAGAGATTTTTAAGAAATATGGTCTGGATGGCATGGAAGTAACCGAAGAGGTTTTTGAATCTGATGCTTCTATCGTATTTGACCAAGCAGAAAACCGCTTGCACACCATCAAAGCAGTTATGGTAGCAACATTAGGCAGCTAAACAGAAATATTAAAACATCCAAAAGGGTTGTCTGAAAAGTAAATTTTATCAAAGTTCAGAACTTTGGCAAATATGTGAATCAAATAGTTACAAAACTGAGAATATTCATTTTTACTTCTTAGGCAACCCCTTATACTGTGGCTTAGACAGCCGGGAAACTATCTGATTTCAAAATCGTAGTAACCGCTTGGAGGACATTTTTGAAGTTCAACATTTTCTATTCGCGCTTGTGCATTTCCATTGTAACACCAGTTTATAAATATATCTACATTTTGCTGCTCACCTTCCACCTCCATATAAACAGAGCCATCATAAATATTTTTTACAAAACCATTTATTCCCAATCGCAGAGCTTCTTTTTTGGCACTATACCTGAAACCAACCCCCTGTACCTTACCAAATATTGCTATAATGTAACCAACTTGCATGTAAAAGTGTATTAAATCGAAAAAATGCAGTATTTTTTTAAACAATCAAATATAACCAACAAAAGAATTTTATAAAATATTTTTAACACATAAACGTGAATTAAAATATAATATCATCTATTGGTGCCTCACAAGATGTACATTTCTTATTCTTTACATTTTTTATATCCACAGTATAGCTATTGCGCGATATAATTATAGTTCCACAATGGCTGCAATATGTGTTATCACCGAAACCCACATGCATATTTCCAACATATACGTGCTTCAGGTATTGTTTAGCCAGTTCATAAAAACGCAAAAGTTGCACTGCATTAGTAGCTGGCTCACTCATGTGATATGCCGGATGATATGCAGAAATATGAAGTACCAAGGAATTGGTTTTCAGGGTTGATAACATCTTCAGGGCATTGATAAACTCCCTTTCGTTGTCATTCGCATGAGGTATGAGTAACCACGATATTTCAACATGCTTATTATTATGCACAAGGGTTTCAATGGTATGCAGCACATGTACAAGCGACGAATGTGTAAATTCCTTATAAAATTTTTGTGTAAATCCCTTTAAATCCACATTGAAGGCATCCACCACTTGCAATAGATCAAGCAGCGGCTGCTTTTGAATATATCCGTTAGTGATGAGTAGATTTTTGAGAGAAGCCTGCTTGGCCAAAGTAGCGGTATGCATAATATACTCAAAGTTCACAGTAGGCTCGTTGTAAGTGAATGCCAAACCAATATTTCGTGGCAATAGCATAGCCTCTGATACCAAACTTTCGGGCGATACGTATTTTAGGGTTTCCCAATGCGGGGTATATTGCGAGATATGATGATTTTGGCAAAAGGTGCATTTCATATTGCAGCCGTAACCACCTACTGAAAGCACCTTGCTTCCGGGATAGAAATGATAAAGCGGCTTTTTTTCAACTGGGTCAATGTGTTTAGCACTCAGATACCCATACTGTAAATTCATAAGCACCCCGTCTACATTCTTGCGTACCAAGCACCTACCGGTATTTCCATCCGCCAGTACGCACTTGTGCGGACAAAGCATGCATTGCAGCTTATTGCTTTTTAGCTTGAAAGAATAATCACAAGCAAACATGTCTTACATGTAAATTAATGAATTGAAATGTATGTTTAAGATAACATTATTTCGTATATTTACCTAAAGAAATTGAATTTCTGCTTTACCAAGCCTTTAAAATGAATACTATAGAAGCAAATGCTGCAGGAAAATTTTACACTTCGGATCCTACAGAACTGAGAAATGAAGTAGAGCGTTTTACCCGCATAGGCGAAGGTGCCGGAACAGATGTACCCATAGGGCTCATAGTGCCACATGCCGGATATATGTTTTCGGGAAGTACCGCAGGAAAGGGATATTCAGCACTTCGCCATCGACAAACTCCAGAATTGTGTTTTGTTTTTGCGCCCAGCCACAGGCATTTTCTTCGCAAACCAACCATATGCACCGCCAGTGGCCTGGCATCGCCGCTTGGTATAGTAGAAACAAGCAAAAACGTGATACAAGAACTATTGAAACACTCTGAAGTATTTCAGGGCTCTGAAGATGCCTTTGTATTTGAACATGCAATAGAAGTACAACTTCCCTTTTTACAATTCCTATATGACAAAAGTCTTAAAATCATACCTATACTGTTCAGTATTGCAGATTTGAATACTCTCAGACAAGCAGCCGAAATTCTTGCAGGTTGGATGAAATCTAGCAATTTGTTTATTATCTCTTCAGATTTTTCGCACTACACAGATTACGATTTTGCAACAAAATTAGATGCAGAATTAAAAGATGCCATTGTAAGGCTTGATACCAACCAATTTATAAACTTACTAAACGCCCCCACGCCGGCACCAAATCTAAAAACCCGGGCATGTGGAAGCGCAGCTATACTCACATGGATGCATATGTGTAACATGCACAGAAACATATCCGCAAAAAGCATAGACTATACCAATTCAGGCGATTCTGTTTACTCACACAACAAGGATTCGGTAGTTGGATACTACTCCATCCTTTTTCAATTACAAACAGCACTGCATGCTTAGCACACAATCCAAAAAAAAGCTTTTGCAAATAGCCGCACTTGCTATACATAATATAGTAACCCGGCATGAAACCTTTTTAGTTGAAAATAAACATATGGATGAAGAGCTAAAAACAACTTTAGGCGCCTTTGTTACCTTGCACAAACACGGTGAGCTAAGAGGGTGTATAGGCCGCATATCCGGGCGTGACCAAATGCTGTATCAAACAATTCATCAAATGGCCATTGCAGCAGCAAGCCGCGATACAAGGTTCAAACCCATTCTTGAGACAGAACTAAAGGAATTAAATATTGAGATATCTGTACTTTCACCACTCGAACCCATATATCATGCAAAAGATATAAAAATAGGCAAACATGGGGTTTATGTAAAACATGGGTATAAAACCGGAGTATTGCTTCCACAAGTAGCCATAGAGCAAAATTGGGATTCAGATACTCTTGTGAAATACTGTATGGAAAAAAAGGCAGGGATGAATGCAGAAGAAATATTGAATGCAGAAATGTTTGTATTCGAAGCAGATATATTTGAAAGCTTTTATAAAAACATAGAACTTGAGTAAAAAATTTCAAAAAATAAATAATCTTCTTAAATTTACAAAAGGCTTTAAAACACAGTTATGCAGGAAAAAAGCGAGATACACTTAGTACATATTTACGAAGAGCACGAATTTGCAAAAGAACTTAACGAATTGTTGGCCAATTCATTCACGGTAAGTTCGGAATCTGATTTTGAAGATGGATTTTCACTCATACACAGTGAAACTTCGCTCATAATCATATCAATGCCGGATGTAAGCCAATCGCTTACCAACTTTCTTCGCCAGCTCAAGACAAGCCAGTTTAACCTGGTGCCAATAGTAGCAATAGTAAATACCGATGAGCAGGTATATACACGTAATATACTAAAAATGGGCTTCTGGGATTATTACTCAAGAGAATATTCGGTAACTACAATAGTATCTCAGCTTACAGAATTTGTGACCCGGCAAATAAAGCAGCATAGCATAATACAGCAACTTTCATTTGCTATCATCGACGACGACATCATACATAGCCAGTTGGTAAAAAGGCTGCTTGAAAATCAGAAAGTAAAACGCATAGCCCAGTTTGAGTCAGGCGAGCAATTTATGAATTATGCCACAGAGTTTGATGTTTTTCTGGTTGACTTGGTCATGAAAAAAATGTCGGGTATAAAAGTGATTAGCAAAATTAGGCAGATGTTCCCCAAGTCCATCATCATGGTCATTTCATCCATAGCCGAAGAAAATATTAAAACCACAGCTTATATTCAAGGGGCCGACGATTTTCTTACAAAACCCATGAATCCTACTGTATTTATAGCCAAACTTTCTTCCAGGTTTCAACACAAATAACACATATTACCCACCCAAACTATATGAATGAATATAAAACATACAAGCATTATTTGGCACAGTGCCTCAAGAAATCAACAGAAGCTGCCGACCAGACCGAATTTCTTGTAACCAATCATAAAATCGAATTGGCCATAGACCGCATATATTTTCAATGTTATTATGCACTCAGTGCTTACGCCTACAAAAATGGATTCGAAGCTCAAAACGACAACCTGCTCTACGATTGGTATTTTCAGGAAGCAAAAGAGTTACATACAGACGAAATTCAGCATCAGTTTGTAAAAGAGATACATACTCTTTACCAGAAAGCTCATTTCGACTTCAGCTTTGACCACAAAACCATTTCTATTCCAAAACTTACAAAAGAGGCCAATCAGTTATTGCTTAAAGTTAAAAAATACTTGGATACCCCTGAGAATTTGCCTCATATGCTTGTAGCCTCGCTTTTCACGCTTTACAATTCCAATGCACTTACAGAGCTTTCAGAAGAGTTAAAGCCTATTGCAAGCACATTTTTGCTCGATGTGAAAACCAAAGTTTGCACACCAAACCCAAATGCACTAAGAATTTACAATGAGATATTGGCCAACACAGCCAACCCTCAATTGTATGCTCAACTTGAAGAGCATTTGCTAGAAATTGTAGACAAAAACAAGCAAGCCTACGATACCATGGAGGAAGTGTGTTTCAAAATAGGAACACTCAAGCTCGACAGCTTCGAACTCAATACGAAACAAGAAGAAATCGAAGATGTGCCACTACCCGAGATAACCGACAAAGAAAAACAAACCATCATCATACCTTGGGATTTTACCAAAGTTGCACATTGGGCATTGGAACATGCAGTAAATTTTGCCAGCGTAACCAATGCCGAAATACACTTGGTGCATATCGTAAAAAAACTCAAAGAAGCTGGTGACGCAGAGCAAAAACTAAAAGCCAATAAGACCGAAAACGAAGCGAAATACAAAGTAAAAATAATAACTGCTATACGTGAAGGCACCATTTTCCACGCCATCACCGACTATGCTACTGAGGTACACGCCAAGCTAGTAATAATGGGCACACATGGTGCACAAGGTATGCAAAAATTTACAGGCAGTTGGGCTATTAAAGTAATAGCAAAAACAAAAGTGCCGTTCATAGTAGTGCAAGCACCACCAGCCAGAAAAGAAATACGAAATGTGGTATTTCCAGTAGATTATCGTCGGGAAATAAAACAAAAAGTAAACGAAGCCTATTACTTGAGTCAATACTATAACTTGAAATTTTTCATAACCAAACCCGAAAAAATTCAAGTAGATACCCTCAGGCAGAAAACTTTGAATAATACATATTTCATGCGCTCCTTTTTTGCACAATATGGCATTGAGCATGAAGTGATAGAAGTTAAAAATGCAAAAGATTACAGCGACGCCACACTCAAATTTGCAGCTCAATCAACACCCGACCTCATCATAATAGTACTGAACAAAGAAATGGGATTTCAGGATTTCATGTTTGGAGCTGAAGAGGAAAAAATAATCATGAACGACCTGAAAGTGCCAGTAATGTGCATCAATCCACCACCAGCAAAGTCTTGGTCTTACCGTTCAGGAACATCTTAGTTTTTAACCAAAACCCAAATAACAAACATGAATCAACTTATAGATAACGCAAATTCATTATTAGATTTCATAAACAAAGGCAGCAGCGCATTTCACGTGGTTTTAGAAACCGAAAGACAATTGGCTGCTCATGGTTTCAAAGCACTCAATCCGGGCGAAATATGGCAACTGGAAAGGGGAGGTAAATACTATGTATCGGCAAATAACAGCTCAGTTTTTGCCTTTGTGGTAGGGAAAGGAGATATAGCCAGCAATGGATTCAAAATCATAGCTGCGCATACAGACTCACCCACTATAAAAATAAAACCCAACCCAGTGATGCAGGTTAGCCAGCTTTACACCAAGTTAAATATAGAAACTTATGGTGGGGGTATATGGTATACATGGTTCGACAGACCACTTTCTATAGCAGGTAGAGTAAGCCTAAAGAGCAATAAGCCTATGTTCCCTGAAAACAAATTTGTTCGTTTCGGAAACCCGGTAGCAATCATTCCACATTTGGCTATACACATGAACCGCAGCGTAAACGAGGGGAATAATATAAACGCACAACGCGATTTGCTGCCCCTGTTGTCGCTCAACAATGGCTCGAACATGGGTGCAGACGCTCTATTGCAACTACTGGCCAATGAATTGGGAACCAACACAGACCAAATTCTGGACTATGAACTCAATTTGTTTGAGACCAATCCCGGGGAACTCATAGGCCCTAACAAAGAGTTTATAAGCATAGGAAAAATTGATAACCAGGCCATGGTACATGCAGGTCTAAAAGCCTTGCTCGATACTAAAACAGCAAACGATGCCACACTGATGGTAGCCTTCTTCGACAATGAAGAGGTAGGCAGTGGAAGCAAACAAGGAGCCCATGCGCCTGTACTTAAGCACATCATGGAGCGCATTGTGCTGCAATTCAAATCGTCGGATCAGGATTATTATAGGGCACTACACCATTCCTTCCTAATTTCTGCAGATATGGCGCATGCATTGCATCCAAATTACACCGACAAATACGACCCTACAAACCAACCACTTATGAATATGGGGCCAGTAATTAAAATAGCCGCCAACCAAAAATATACAACCGACAGCGATTCGGCTGCTACATTTGCTCAAATATGCCATGAAGCCAATGTACCCTATCAGCGATTCGTAAACCGAGCTGACGCTGCAGGCGGTAGCACACTGGGCAATATTGCCACCGGCCAAATAAACATACGGATGGTAGACGTAGGAAGTCCCATGTTGGCCATGCATAGCATCAGAGAGTTATCAGGCGTAGCCGATCATACATATGCAATTAAAGCTTTCAGCAAATTTTTCGAAATTTGATTTTATAGCATCAAACCAACTAAATACTTATTATACCTAAATTTAAAGCAAATGCTCAATCATCGAATTGGGCATTTGTTTTATAAAGTAAAGAACAAAGTACCTAGATAATACTTATTTTTAAAACGAATTAGGCTATTACAAAAAAATGACGCTAAGTCCTGAAAATATTTTCTTCATAGGTGCTATTCTATTGTTTGTATCATTGTATGCAAGTAAGACCTCGCTTCGATTAGGCATACCATCGTTGCTTCTATTTTTGGCTGTGGGCATGCTAGCCGGGTCTGAGGGTGTGGGCGGTATTGTTTTCGACAATCCGCAAATAGCTCAGTTTGTAGGCATCATTGCACTCATATTCATTTTATATACAGGTGGTTTCGAAACCAGTTGGAATTCCACAAAACCAATCATATGGCAAGGCGCATCCATGTCTATGATAGGTGTATTAGTAACAGCAAGTACAGTGGGAGTGTTTGTATGGGCCATCACCGATTTTACTATTTACGAAGGACTACTTATGGGGGCCATTGTTTCTTCTACAGATGCAGCGGCAGTTTTTTCAATCATGCGTTCTAAGAAAATTGCATTAAAGGGCAATTTGAGAGCATTGCTCGAGCTCGAATCTGGAAGCAACGATCCCATGGCCTACTTCCTTACCATAGTACTTACATCGGCAGTAATGCAACAGGTTGATAGCGGATGGATTATTTTAGGCAAGTTTTTGATATCGATATTAGTAGGCACTTTCCTTGGCATACTTATGGGCAAAGTAAGCGTCTATCTAATCAATAATATAGATTTGGAAATAGATAGTTTATATATCATACTGGTTATTGCACTCATATTTTTTACCTACTCTGCATCTGATTTCTTATATGGCAACGGTTTTCTTTCCATATACCTATTGGGAATATATATGGGGAATAAAGAAATTTTGCATAAAAAAAAGATACTAAAGTCATTTGATTCTTATGCGTGGCTTTGGCAAATCATACTTTTTCTAACCCTCGGATTGCAAGTATTTCCATCAGAAATTTTGCCCATTTTGCCCACAGGAATCCTTATATCATTTTTTCTGATGCTTGTAGCTCGCCCGGCAAGCATATGGATAAGTCTGATGTTTACCAACCTGCGCACCCGACAGAAACTTTTCTTATCATGGGTAGGATTACGTGGAGCAGTGCCCATAGTATTTGCCACATACCCGCTCATAGCAGGCATCGAAAAAGCCCATATCATATTCAATATTGTTTTTTTCATTTCGGTGACATCGGTACTTATACAAGGTACCACCATAGGACTGGCAGCCAAATGGTTGCACTTGTTACTTCCCGAAAAACTAAAAAAGAAATCGGCAATAGATTATGAGATAGCTGATATCATAAAATCGGGTCTGACCAGACTCACAATCCCAGAAACTTGCACAACTGCCGGTTGTCAGATTGTAGAGCTCAATTTTCCGAAAACAGCATTTATATCAATGATAGTGAGAAATGGGAAATATATAATCCCCGGAGGCCACACCATGCTGCAGGGTGGCGATGTGTTGTATGTGCTTTCCGAAAATGAACACGCTCTGGAAGACGTATATAAATCGCTAAAAATAAATCCTCCGGAATACATATTGGTATCGGAGGATTCAGAGAACAACAAAAATTAGTATTTTCTAGTAGAGTTTGGGGTACTTAGCAGGATTAGCATCATGCATCATGCCATACAACAATTCGAAAACATCTTCAGCATTGGGGTTCGAAAAATAATCGCCATCTGTAGCATATGCAGGTCGATGGTCTTCGCCGGAAAGGGTACGAGGTGCAGCATCCAGAAAATCAAATACATTTTGATCTTCAATTACTTTTTGCATCATAAAAGCAGTAGCACCACCAGGAACATCTTCGTCAAAAAACACTACTTTATTTGTTTTTTGTATTGATTTTCCGATAACTCCATTCAAATCAAATGGCAACAAAGTCTGAACATCAATAAGTTCAACAGAAACATTGAATTCAGCTAATTGCATGATCGCATCTTCTGCTATTTTCACACAAGATCCATATGTAACCAATGTAATATCTGAGCCCGAATGCAAAACTTCGGGTACACCAAGTGGTACAAAATACTCGCCCAAATTTGCAGGCATTTTTTCCTTGAGGCGGTATCCATTGAGTGGCTCTATCACCAAGGCAGCATCGTCGCTATGTACCAAAGTATTATAAAACCCTGCAGCCTGGGTCATATTGCGGGGAACACACACATACACCCCCCTTATAGAATTGATAACCATGCTAAGCGGTGAGCCAGAATGCCATACCCCTTCAAGGCGGTGCCCACGGGTACGAATAATCACAGGAGCCTTTTGTCCTCCCACAGTGCGGTACTGCAAGGTAGCCAAATCATCTGATACCAGTTGGAGTGCATATAGAAGATAATCGAAATACTGAATTTCGGCAATAGGTCGTATACCCCGCATAGCTAAACCAATTGCTTGCCCCATAATAGTAGCCTCACGTATACCAGTATCAGTAATGCGAAATTCGCCATATTTTTTCTGTAGTCCTTCCAGTCCCTGATTCACATCCCCAATTTTTCCGGTGTCTTCGCCAAAAGTGACCAGATTGGGGTATTTTTCAAACAGTTTATCAAAGTTATCACGCAATATCTCACGGCCATTTATCATAGGTGCATTATCATTGTATGCTACAGGCAAATATGGGACATTGAGTACAGACTCAGCAGACTGGCTGTAAAGGTGGCTCGAGTATCTATGTTTGTTGATTGCATAATGCTTATCGAGCCATTTTTGTAAATCACCTTGCAAAGATTTTCTTTTTATGCATGTAAGACATACATTGCGAAGTATATGTTTTACAGCTGCAAAATTATCTTTACGAACAGGTATGAGCACTTTTGAAAGCCTGTCACGTGCTTCCGAAATTTTATCATGATTGGTAGTATTGCAGATACAAGATTTGTACTCAATTATCTCCAACAACTCTTCCCTTTCTTTCAAAATAGGATCCATGAAACGTTTCCATGCCAGATTTTTTGCTTGCAGCACTTCATCTTTAGCGGAAAGCTCTATTGCATCGAGTTCAGCCTCAGAGGCAAAATTTTGTTGCAGAATGTATTCCCGGAATTTAAGAATGGGGTCGAAAGCCAATTCCCAATCAAGTCTTTCTTTAGATTTGTATCTTTCATGCGAGCCAGAAGTACTGTGGCCTTGGGGCTGGGTCATTTCGCGTATATGAAACAATACCGGCACGTGTTCTGCCCTGCATTTTTCAACCCCTTCATTATAAACTTTGAGGAGTTCTTCATAATCCCAACCTTTGGCTTTGTATATGTAGTATCCGTTTGTATCAGGTTCTTTTTCAAAACCTTTCAGTATTTCAGATATATTTTGCTTAGTTGTTTGATATTTATTTGAGACTGAAATGCCATACCCATCGTCCCAAACAGAAATAGCCATAGGTACTTGCAAAACACCAGCAGCATTGATGGTTTCAAAGAAGAGCCCTTCACTGGTGCTGCTATCGCCAATAGATCCAAAAGCTACTTCATTTCCTCGGTCAGAAAACTGTGTAAAGGAATGAAGCTCCGGAATGTTGCGATAGAGCTTAGAAGCGTATGCCAAGCCAAGCAGCCTGGGCATTTGCCCGGCTGTGGGCGATATATCAGCCGAAGAGTTTGGCTGTGCCATGAGGTTTTTCCAGGTACCATCGGCATGCAGGCTGCGCGATGCAAAATGGTTGTTCATAAGTCTGCCCCCGTTATCCGGGTTGTGCTCCAAATCAGTATCGCCATATAATTGAGCAAAAAAGCTTTCGGGAGAGAGTATGCCAAGAGCAAGCATCCAAGTCTGGTCTCTGTAATATCCGCTTCTGAAATCTCCGTTTCTGAAACACTTCGCAAGTGCAAGTTGAGCCAATTCTTTCCCATCTCCAAAAATTCCGAATTTGGCTTTACCACCCAAAACCTCTTTTCTTCCAAGCAAACTCATATGTCTGCTTACGTGGGCCAAACGGAAATCGGAAATAACTTGTTCTTTAGAAATATTTATCGACATAAATACCAGCTTTAAATATATTCATTAATTTTGGTGACTAATTTAGAATAAATTTAATTTATTTAAAGCATAAAACTTAGTTAGTCATCCACTAAAATTAGCTTCAAAATGTTTTTAAAATTACTATTATTGAGTACATTTCTTCTAGGCATTGCATTACTTGCATTGGGAGTACAATTGTTCTTCTCAAAAAAGAAAGCATTTCCGGAAACCCATATAGGTGAGAACAGACACATGCGCGAAAGAAAAATATATTGTTCGAAAACTGAGCAAAAAATTATAGACTCAAGCCTTAAAGGGAAAACCATTCAGGTAGGCTGCTCCTGCACTACAGGTGAAAGCTGTGATGTATAAAACTATTTTTATAAAGTGAGTGAATAAGATAAAAATCAATCTCTTCGGAGCAACTGGAACATCCATTCATCTTCCCAACCCAAGGGGGTTTTGTTCCACTTTTTCTTTTCACCTATAAGCTTAAACCCCGCCTTGGTAAATAGATTTAAACTATCTGCATTTTGGGCACCAATATTGCAATATAACTGATTGAGGCACAGTACTTCAAAAGCGTATTTCACAAACAATTGTACTGCATTGTAAGCATAGCCTTTGCGCCTGTCGAGCACATGATGCAACATAATACCAATGCCTGCACGGCTATGAAATGGATCAAAATCGAACAGATCTATCAGCCCAATGGGTTTGGCTGTTTCATTCTCCTCTATAAGCAAACGTAGTTCTTGGGTTTGGTAAATATCAAGCGCAGCATTCTCTATATATTTCAACAATAAGTATCTTGAAAACGGAACATGTGTATTGCTTACCTGCCATATTTCCATATCGTTTTCCCAGCTATAAAGAATGTCGACATCTGTGGGTTCTAGTGCCCTAAGTCTTACAAGCTGATTCTGCAACATAACGGATTAATTTTCAAGATAATTGTTTATAAAAATAAATGCGAATTTAAAACCGTGCTCTTGCGCCCAAACTCTTGCTTCTTCGGCCTTTTCAAGATTTGAAAACTGTCCGTAAAAGTACAGATACAAACCTGCATCATTCAAAATACGTTTTACATCAGTTATTCCACTAAATTTAGCATCGGGTAGCAGCACTTCAGAGGCAGCCAGATAAACAGAATAATATAGATTCTGGTCAGCTTGCACGCCACGCATATTCATAGCTCTTACAATGAAAGGTATTCCATCGTACTTATTTTTGATTTCGTTTATCATTTCATAAGCCAAGGGATACGACAGTACATTGGCCGAAATCAAAAACTTGTCGTCACTTTTTGAGATGACCATTCCTGGCAATGAATGCCCGGAATTTTTTGCTAAGAAAACTACTTTATAGTCTGAAGTAAGCGAATCTTTGAGGTACACCGGATTTATATGCTCAGGCGGTACTTCAGGCACTATGGCATAGGTGTGGACGCCTTCAAAAGTCTCAATAAAAAATTCAACTCGCCTGTTGTAAGATAACAATTGCACACTATCATTATTATTTTCTGAACTTCTTTTGATAAAAGGCATATTTGCCCCTTGTGCTATGCAAATCAGTTTACTTTCAGAAACACCCCCATTTATTAATGATTTGCGCACTGCATCGCAACGTTTCTCAGAAAGACGTTTGTTGTATATACTATCCCCGTCTTCATCAGTATGTCCCACAATATATAGTCTGGAAAGGCTATCTGATTTGAGCAAATGAGCTATTTTAATCAATTCGGGCAAGGAAGAAGTAATATCATAACTATTCTTACTAAAGTAAACATCTTTTAGCAAGAAATTCCGGGTGTCCATATTCATACTTTCATACCATTTGCCATACCATTCATCGTAAAATTTGGTGAGGTACAAGTGCTGAGCCATTTGGTCTGATAGATTATTTGCATGGGTATTCACCATTTCTGAATAACCAATATATATTTCATTTTCAGGAATTGTGGCAATAGAATCATTTGTAAAAAGAGAGTCAGTATTGCTGACCAAAGTTTCATTTTCAACCATTACCTTTTCTGGCCTTATGAAAATAGTATCGAGGTAAAATACTGCAAAATCAGTTGAATCTGTCACTTCTTTTCTGCTAATTTTCAATTTTCTTGTCTCTATTACTTTAGTGTTTGCGTATAATGAAAAGGAATAATCTTTGTCAGGCAATACGTTGAGCAGGAATTTGCCATTATCCTTATTAATGGAAAATGTGCTCAATTGCGACTGATTTTGATCAAGCAATACAAGTTTATCGACAATTAAGCTGGAGTCCATATTTGCAACTACTCCACGAACAAAGCAAAACGAATTGGTTTCCATACCTTTAATATCCACCCTATATAAATCAAAATTACCGTTTACCATTCTGCTCATATAAATATGGGAGGGATTGGCTGCCACCCAAACACCTTCTTCATCAACCGATGTATTCACAGGATATCCAATATTATCGGGTTCAAACCAACCTCCTTCACCATCGGCCCGGGCTATAAAGATATCGAATCCTCCTATTGAGGTGTGCCCTTGTGAGCAAAAATACAAATTTCCGTTCGAGTGAAGACAAGGAGATACCTCATCATGTGGTGTATTTATAAGACTGCCCATATTCTTGGGTTCAGTCCAGGTTCCATTTGGCTGCTGTTGCATATAGAACAAATCATAGCCTCCAAGAGTTCCTTTGCGGTCGGAACTAAAAATTACAAGTTTACCATCTGGAGAAATTGTCAAATCGTTTTCGTTAGTATTGGTATTAATTTCCGCATTTGATAGTACACTGGTTGTACTTCCCATTTTATTTGTACTAATGGCAAAAATATCAAAATGATTCTCGACATTTCTGGTTACGAAAACCACATTTTCATCGGAGTTGATGCCAGATGTGGCTTCATGTGCCGACGAATTAAAATTCTCGTCGCATCGTAAGGGTGAATTCCATTGAGAATTGTCTCTGTATGATATATATATATCGTTATAAAATTTCCCATCGCTAGCTATACGCCCGCCCATACTGCCCGGTCGGTTTGAACTGAAATAGATAGCGCTTTCATCTGAAAGTACCAAAGGATTTGTTTCGTCAGATACAGAATTAAGCGCTAAAAGAGGAACAATATTGGCTTCTATAGGGTGAGCGGTAAGTTGCATTGCATTTTTGCAATATGTACGTAGCAGAGATGTCTCGGTTTTCAACTGATTTTTTCGTGCGCCCCGCCTGTCTAAATAATTGAGATAAGTAAGTGCCTCAGAATATTCACCTTTGGCATGATATGACTTGGCCAAGAACAAATAAATCAAATTTCTTTGTTCTTTGAATTGTTTATCAGATCTACACAACTCCATAGAATGCTGGAGTTGTACAATAGCTGAATCATACTTTTGCAACTGATACTCACTTATTCCTTTAAAAACACTTACATGGCAGTTTTTGGGATACAATTTACTAAAAGATACCGACAAAGAATAAGCCTGCCTATAATTATGATCTTCAAGCAATTCAATTATTTTGTCATAATCCGGCGCACCTTGAGCTACCACTTTTGCCACATATACTGCTTGGATGATGAGAATCAGGAATATGTATTTATTTATCGACATCCGGATATTCGTTTCATTCCAAAATATAATTATACATAATAAAAAAGAAAAAGAGCATAGGAACTAGTCCAATGCTCTTTTTACGTAAAGTATATGAAAATTGTTACATTTTCCAAACATATTTTGGATTTTTATAATCCGCAGGAATATTATCCATTGGTTTAACCAGTATTTTTTCTTTTCCTTGCTTTATAACCCTAAACTCAATTCGACGATTGAAATTTTGTGCCTCTTTGTGCCAATTTCCATCAGGTAACGTATTAAGAGCAACGGGGTTAGATTCGCCATATCCCATAGGAATGAGTTGCTTTCTGTTTACACCTTTATTAACTAAATAGTCAATTACTACATTAGCGCGAAGTTTGGTAATATTCAGGTTTGCTTGTTCGGAACCAATAGCATCTGCATAAGCTCCAACCTCAATAACCGCATCAGTATTCCGAATCAGATAGTTTGCAAGTGAATCAAGGCTGAGATTACTATCAATAGCATTGGCCTTACCAAAGGGGAATAGGATGTTTCTTATTTCAATCATTTGGTCGTAGTATACGCCTTGAAACAAGATAGGGTTGGTGCGTTTGTCGTCTGCCTGTTCACTACTCGAAAGTATATATTTTTCGTCACAGGGATCGCCGGTTTTAGCTTTAATTAATTTTTCAAATTCTTGGTATTTTGCGCCTTCTTCAATTTCAATTTTCTCGGAGCTTATCAGGGTACCATTTACTTCGTAATCTATTTTATAAATACCCGGTTTGTTCAGGAAATAAACAAATCGACCTGTTTTTTTATTTGATTTATAAATCCCAATCACATCTTCGCTTTTGGAATCGGTAATAGTAATGGTAAGCGGAGGTATTTTGCCGGTACATGTAGATACTCTACCTTTTACAAGTGTAAGTGCATTAGGTGCAATTTCTGGCAGGTGCATCAGATAAATATCAGATCTGCCAAATCCATCTTCTTTAAGCGAAGAATAATAAGCCCTTGTACCTTCAGGAGTAGGTGTAAAAAACACATCGTTGTCAACTGTGTTGATAGGATATCCAATATTTTCGGGGTAAGTCCAAGTATTGAACTCGTTGAGTTTCGATTTAAAAATATCAAATCCCCCCATCCCTTTGTGCCCTTTGGAGCTAAAGTAAAGAGTAACGCCATCAGGGTGAATAAAAGGTCCTTCCTCGTCCAATTCTGTATTGATGGTAGGGCCAAGATTACGGGCTTCTCCCCAACTACCATCAGGCATTTTGCGGCTTACATATATATCCAATCCCCCTATTCCGCCTTTTCTATCGCTGGTAAAATAAAGCAAATTGCCATCAGTAGATAAACTTGCATGGGTTTCTCTGGCTCTGGTGTTAACATTTTCGTTTAATTTTACAGGTGATGTCCAGTTTTCACCATCTGATTCGCTAAAGTATATAGAACCAGCGTCTTCAGATTTGTAGATAAATAACTTAGTACCATCAGCCGACAAACTTATTGAGGCTTCATGGTCTTCAGAATTTATGGGCAAACCCATATTGCGAGGAATAGACCATTCGCCATCTTCGAAATACGAAATGTACAGGTCTTCAAAAAATTCGCCATCGTGCGCCAATTGATTGCCAGTGCTGCCTTCGCGGCGGGAAGTGAATATGATAATAGACTCATCAGCAGACACAACAGGACTGTGATCTGTATTTGCTGAGTTTAAAATTGCACCCAAATTGGAAACACTCATTTCTACAGGGGAATTTACTAACTCAAGGGAAGTTTGCGATGTGAGTATCTGACGATCTATTGCTTGCATCAAGGCCTTATCGCGGCCAGCTGCGGTATATTTCATTGCATTAAGCAACTCAATCGCTCTCTCGTAGTTCCCATTTACGTGATACGCCCTTGCCAGGTAGAATTTTATTTCATTATAAACTTTCTGATCAGGTTTTCGTTTGGCACTGTCGAGTATGGCAAGCGCAGATTCAAAATGAGTAGTAGCATTCATTTTTTCCTGAGAAGTGTTCAGGTAACAAAATCCAAGTTTGAAATGCAAGTCATAATTGAGAGAATCGTCAGCTAGCATTCTATTATAAAGTTTGATAGCATCAACAAAATTCTCATCTTCAATGAGCTCTTCAGCAATATAGTTAGCATTTTCTTCGTCGATGGCTTTCACTAAGGTATCTTGTGCCTGTAATGAAATACTGAATGTTAGTAAAAAGAAAATGAATAATATCAAGCGCAACGGTTGTCTCATATTATATCAGCGATAAAAGGTTTAGGTTAAATTGGTTAATTAACGAAGTAATATTTGTTTTACGAATAAGAAATTCAAAAGTTTCGGATTTTAAATTTTGGTATTTATATCAAAAGATTCGAGCCAATCGGCTATTTTCTTCAAAAACATACCGCCCATAGCGCCATCTACCACCCTGTGATCGTATGACATAGACATAACCATCAGGTGTCTGATGCCAATAAGGTCGCCTTGTGGGGTTTCAATTACTGCAGGTTTCTTTTTTATGGCCCCAACAGCTAAAATAGCAACCTCGGGTTGGTTTATGATGGGAGTTCCGGTTATATTGCCAAAAGTCCCCATGTTGGTAATTGTAAAGGTGCCTCCTTGTATTTCATCCGGTTTCAGTTTATTGTTGCGGGCACGGTTCGCAAGGTCATTTATAGCCTTGGTGAGTCCCGTTAAGCTGAGTCTGTCGGCATTTTTCACTACCGGCACTATGAGGTTGCCGCTGGGCAATGCAGCCGCTATACCAATATTCAAATCTTTTTTGTAGATGATTCGGGTATCATCCACTGAAACATTTACTCCGGGAAACTCTTTGAGTGCTGCAGCAACCGCTTGCACAAAAATAGGCATGAAGGTAATATTCTCACCTTCGCGTTTTTGAAATTGGTCTTTTATTTTGTTTCGCCACAATACCACATTGGTCATATCTACCTCAACGAAAGAAGTAACATGAGCCGATGTACGTTTTGACTCAATCATATATCCGGCTATCAGCTTGCGCATGCGATCCATTTCCACAATTTCGAAATTGCCGCTTGCTGGCACTACGCCTTTTGCAACTTCCTGAACTACAGGCTTAGTTTGAGTAGCAACTACACGCTGGGCAGGTGTTTCAACAGCAGTATTTCTGTGCTGCAGATATAAAACAATGTCCTCTTTGGTTATTTTATTTCCTACCCCACTGCCTTCTATAGTATCGAGCTCCTCATTTGTCAGATTTTCGGCCTTTGCCATAGAACGTACCAGAGGTGATAGCAACTTGCCTGACTGGGTTTTGTGTTTAAGTTGAATACTATCGTCACTATCAACTTCCACCGAAACTACTTTTGTAGGAGCAGGAGATGATGTCTGATGTGAAGTTTCCTTTTTCTCTTCAACTTTGTTTTTTACTGTTTCTTGTGCCGAGGCTGAAATTACAGCAAGCAATGCACCTACAGCAGCAACATCGCCCTCTTTTACGTGCAACGACTCAAGAAATCCTGATACGGGGGCATTTACTTCTGAATCTACCTTATCTGTAGCTATCTCAAACAAAACTTCGTCAGCCTCAACAGCTTCCCCTATATTCTTTCTGATTTTCACTATGGTAGCATCCGTAATACCCTCGCCCATGGCAGGCAGTACTATTTCCTTCATGAGTAAATATTTTTATATTTTTAGGTTAAATTGCAATTTTTTAATGATGTAAAGATATTTTATCCATTTGAATTTAAAAACCTTAATTGAATCAGAATTGAAGATGAAGTCAATTATTTTATTCCACATTTCATTAAAGCCTTACCCAGATTCAATTTCCTATACAAATAGCTACCTCAAGCTAATTCTTTTCAGCAGCAATGGCAATGCTTGCACTACAATATAAAAATCAGTTAGCACTTCGTAGTTTTTAACATAAAGCAAATTTATGGTTTTTATCACACTCACATCATCCGGCGGCAGTAGAAACTGATCCTGAGGATACAAAAAGCCTTCTATTTCGGTTACTTCATCCCGGGTATTTATGCGTAAAAAGCTTTTGTAACCTATGAGTCGCTTTTTACCAGCCAAAAGAAGTGTAAGATTTTTTACAGGAATGATACTGCGGTGATACATACCCGCCATAAGAAACAAAGGGGATGCAAAAACGCCGAACAATATCTCAAAAACCCTTTTATTTCGCTTATTCCGGGGCAAAGAAAGAGAATCGGTATCGAACTGATATAATTCGCCTTTTGAGTTAACCGAATGGCTACCGATGATATATGAGCTATCTGGAGGTGCAATTTTATATTCGGCCTTCAGATAACTGAGTTTTTGCATGTATTCCATAATTTGGGCTACCGATAATTCTTCTGCACAAAAAATAATTTCATCAATATCCCCTGTTCTCAATTTTTCAGACATTTGCTCAGGTTTCCCTAAATACGAATATATCCTGGCGCCCTCATTTTCGGAAAAGAAACCCAACAGACGAGGTTGCAAACTCTGGTGCAGGAATAAATTACTAATTCTTTGTACTTCGTTATGGTTGCCTACTATTATCATTCTCTTGCCAGTAACTTTGGCGACCCTAACCCACGAAAAACGAGACGCAGAAAGTACGTACCTCCCCAGAAATGCCATAATTGGAAACATGATAGAAGTAAAAACCAGAATAAGCCGTGAAAACCGAATATTTTCGGGCAAAAAAGCATAGATGACTGAGATGGCAATAAAACCGTATATTACAGATTTCCAATAGCTCTGAAGCTTAAGCGGCTGAAAGTAGTTTCCTGTAATCCAATACCAGCACAGCCAAAAGCTACCCAAAAAAATGCCACCCCATTGCAATAAATCCTGCGGGTAATACTGTGGGTTGTGCTTCAGGAATATAGCAAAATCTACCATTCCCCAGTATACAAGCCCAAAAACAATCAAATCGAGTACAGGTAAAATGATATTCTTCAATATATTTCGGGTTATGGCCATAGAGGCCTGCAACCAAATAGCCAAGCGCATGAGCAGTACAAAAGCGAATTTGCTTTTACCCACAAAATGTTTCTCAACAAATATTTCCATGGCGCTATAAAATAGCTTTACGTAGTTGAGGCTGCCTTTGGCAGTACTTTCTCCTTTGTAATGCACAATGGTGATTTTTGGGTAATACACCACCCTCTGGCCAGCCTTTTGTATTCTGTACGACCAATCAATGTCTTCGCCATACATAAAAAACTGCTCATCGAGCAATCCGGCCTTCTCAATGGCCTTTGCGCTTACCCACATGAATGCACCCGGCAAAACATCTATATCCGCGATTTCATCAGCATCCACTTGCCCCATATAGTACCGGTTGAAATATCCGGATTTTGCAAACAAATGCCCAAAACCACTAAATTTGAAAAATGCAGTACGCGGCGTAGGCAATCCGCGCTTAGATTCAGGCAAAAAGCCGCCCTGTCCGTCTATCATTTTCACTCCCAGCGCGCCAACATCCGGTTTGTCTGCAAGGAAATTAAGTATATCCACAAAACAATTTTCGGGAACAAGTGTATCGGGATTCAAGATTAAATAAAAATCGGCTTTATACTTCAGAATAGCCTGATTGTTGGCCTTAGAGAATCCAACATTCACTTTATTTTCAATCAGATCTACCCAGTCGAACCGATTTCTGATTTGCAGAATGGTATCATCGGTAGACTGATTGTCGACAACAGCCACGGCGTAATCTACATTTGGGGAGAGTTGCGCACATTCCGCAGATTTCTGAACAGACAAAAGACATTGTTCCAGAAAATGGCGCACATTATAACTGACAATTACTACTAAAAGTTTCAATTTACCCTCACCCATGCCAGTTTTCAGCCCATTCATTTTACACAGAATACATCACTCTATTTACCAACGAACGGCCAAGCGTAATCTCGTCGGTATACTCTAAATCGTCGCCAATAGCCACTCCTCTGGCCAGAGTAGTAATATTCAGATTAAGAGGCTTAAGTTTTTTAAAAATATAAAAACTGGTCGTATCCCCTTCAATGGTAGTAGGAAGAGCGAATATTACTTCTTTTACGTTATTTTCCACTATTCGCTTTTCTATGTTATCCAAGTTCAGATGAGACGGGCCAATGCCATCCATGGGCGAAATAATGCCCCCCAATACATGATAAAGCCCCTTAAACTGGCCGGTATTTTCAATCACCATCACATCCTTTATATTTTCCACAATGCAAATAGTAGACCCATCGCGCTGCGGATTTGTGCAAATATGGCAATAGTCGCCATCGGCTATGTTGTGGCATTTTATACAAAACTTTATATTGGTACGCATGCTTACAATAGCATTTCCAAGCATTACAGAGGTGTCTACATCTTGCCTGAGCAAATGCAACACAAGCCTGAGTGCAGTTTTGGCACCTATACCAGGCAATTTGGCCAGTTCCTGTACAGCATCGCGCACCAGTTTCGAAGAAATATTTATCATACCTACTATTTAGAAAAGGGTATTTTACTGCTGCAAAGCTAAAGAATATCATGCTTTTTTTTCTCAGGAATAATTATTTTTGTAAACTTTGTTGCAAACGTTTTAAATTTAGTAAAAGTGGAAGAAAATACTAAGATTTCAGTTGCGGGAAATAAAGGCGATAAGACCAGATCTGATTGCCAAATAACGCTGGAGTTAAAAAGCACCGGTGGCCTGCAAGTAGAGGTAGTAAGCAAAGTCAAATCTATGTACGGGAAAAGCATAGAACGACTCTGTATAAAGGGATTACAGTTTTTTGATATCGAACATGCTCATGTTTTGGTCGAAGATTTCGGGGCACTCGACTTTGTAATTATGGCAAGGCTTGAATATGCCATAAAACAACTAAAAAGCAGCAATAAAGAATTTTTGCCGGAAAAATCGGGCTCAATACTCATCAATACAACCAAAAGTCTTTATCGGTTTACGCGACTCTACCTACCAGGCAATTCGCCTTCGTATATGCTCAATGCAGGCATACACAAGCCAGATGGAGTGATACTCGACTTAGAAGATTCTGTAGCCCCCACTAAAAAAGCAGAAGCCCGATATCTGGTTCGTAATGCACTAAGGGCGGTAGATTTTTATGGTGCTGAACGCATGGTACGCATAAACCAGGGCGCTATGGGTGTAGAAGATTTGGCATACATCATACCTCACCACGTAAACCTCATATTGGTTCCGAAATGCGAAAGCGCCGACACCATCAGGCAACTTGATGTAGCCATAAACAAACTAAAGCGTGAAACCGAGACCGACAATATCACTTATTTTATGCCCATCATAGAAAGTGCTTTGGGGGTTGAAAATGCCTTCAGCATAGCCACTTCGTCGGAAAACATAGTAGCGCTTGCTCTTGGGCTCGAAGATTTTACCGCAGATTTGGGAGTAAAAAGGACACAAGAAGGCACCGAATCTCTGTATGCCCGCACACGTTTGGTAAACGCCTGCAAAGCTGCTGGTATTCAAGCCATAGACTCAGTATTTTCGAATGTTGCTAACCTCGATGCATTGGCTGCCAATGTTCGTACTTCCAAAGGATTGGGTTTCGAAGGCATGGGATGTATACATCCCCGACAGATACCAGTTATAAAAAAGGAATTTGCCCCCGATGCAGAAGAAATAGAAAAAGCAAAACAAATAGTGATTGCATACAGAGAAGCCATTAAAAAAGGTTTGGGTGTAGTTTCTTTAGGTTCTAAAATGATAGATGCGCCTGTAGTGAAGCGTGCCGAAAAAACCATTCAACTAGCCGAAAAATTGAATTTAATCCCTTCAGACTGGGAAATAAAAATAAACTCGTAAACATGTCGACCGAAAATTTAGTAAAAAACGCATTAGGACGCTGGGTGCCTACAGAGGTAAACTCGGTAGCACAAATACCCTATTTAGGCGTAGGAAAATATAAACCAGAGGGAAGAATACACGGCAGGTTTATACCCAGCAACTCAGATTACCCATCTGATGGAAACAAAGAAGTAGCCACAATAAAAGAAGCTCTGGTAAAAGCAGGGATAAAAGATGGAATGACCATTTCTACCCATCATCATTTCCGCAATGGCGACTTGCTGGCCAATATAGTATTTGATTGTGCAGCCGAGCTCGGCGTCAAAAATCTGCGCTGGTTTCCATCTGCATCATTTCCTGTACACAAACACCTGATACAGTATCTCGAAGACGGAACCATACACCACATAGAAGGCAGTATGAACGGACCACTCGGACGATACACCTCTGAAGGTAAAATGAAAGGCATTGCAGTACTTCGTTCGCATGGCGGACGCTACCAAGCAGTGCAAGACGGGGAAGTGAAAATAGATATTGCCCTTATTGCAGCAGCATGCGCCGATACTTTTGGCAATGCCAATGGCCTGAATGGTTCAGCAAATAGCGGCTCGCTGGGCTTTGCACTGGCCGACTCACAGTTTGCCGAAAAAGTAATTGTAGTTACGGATACCGTAGTTGCATTTCCGTGCATACCGTGGCAAATACAAGGCAACAATGTAGATTTTGTGGTAAAAGTGGATAAAATAGGTATTCCCGAAGAAATAGTTTCAGGCACTACCCGCATTACAAACAGCCCCGACCGATTGCTAATAGCCGAGATGACGGCCAAGTTTTGCGACGTAACTGGCATTATACGCGAAGGATTTTCGTTTCAGGCAGGAGCTGGCGGTACTGCTTTGGCTGTGAGTGATTATTTTGCAAAAATAATGAGGGCGAAAAAAATAAAAGCCCGCTTTGCACGTGGCGGTAGCAATAAGTATTTGGTAGAAATGCTCCAAGAAGGCCTTGTGGATTATATATTGGATGGTCAGACATTTGACCTTGATGGTGTAACATCTTTGCGAGTAAACAAAAATCACGTATCAACCAGCCCATTTACCAGCTACAACTATCACGGAAAAGGCAATTTTGCAGATTTGGTAGATGTGGTTATACTGGGTGCTACAGAGATAGACGTGAACTTTAATGCCAATGTAGCCAGCCACTCAGATGGTGTTTTGTTGCATGGCATTGGTGGATGGCAAAATTGCCTTTTCTCCAAAACGGTAATTTTACCTGTGCCTCTTTTCAGAGACCGTATTCCTGTATTGGTAGACGAAGTAACCACCATTTGCGGCCCGGGAGAGTTGATAGATGTAGTGGTGACAGAACGCGGTATAGCTATAAATCCGCTTCGTACAGACCTGATAGAGAAAGCCAGAAATTCGGATTTGCCTATACGCACCATTCAGGAGCTAAAAGATGAAGCTGAAAGAATATGCGGCCGACCAGACAAACCAAAATTTAAAGACAACATTGTAGCTGTAATAAAATGGGTAGACGGAACCATTATAGATGCCGTAAGGCAGATAGATAATGACTAAAATTTGACATTTCCTTGTAGAGACATGCCGTAGAGTATGTTTCTGCGGATGGCATAAAAAACCCTGATAGCGTTCCAATCGCTGTCAGGGTTAATTTTTTGTATTGCTTTTTCAAAGGCTGCTTGTCTAAAACCAATTATCCATTAAAAAGCGCCGTTAGGTGCGTAATATCGGTAGAAAATGATTATAGATGTAATCTGGTACCGCCCCCATCGGGGCGGAACATGGTGTGGTGTACATTTTTATCTACCGAGATATTGCCCCGAGTGGGGCAAGTGGTGGTGCATTTTATAGCTCGGGATAAATCCCAAGGTGCAAATTATCCATTTTCAACTATCCCTTGTCCATTATCAATTAAAAAAGCTTTATTTGGCTGCCTTTAGTTGGCTGTTGGGCATTGATGCCATTTGGAATAATTGATAATTGAGAATGGATAATTGATAATGCGCAGACCTGTCAACCGGGCAGATGTTCCAACTCTTCTTTCAGCCTAGGCTCCGCCACCATTTTAGGTATGAGGCACAGCCTTATGGGATATATGAAACCGAGGCGGAGCCTCGGCTTAACGGGGGGATTGATAAACTGCAAATATAGGTTGGCAATAAAAAACCCTGACAGCGTTTCGAACGCTGTCAGGGTTGAGATAGCTGTTAAGTTTGAGATAGCTATCAGGGTTGAGATAGCTGTCAGGGTTGAGAATATAAATTTCAACAACTATTTTAATCGTTATTTTCAAATACATTCCACAAGTCTACTTCGAAAGACTCGAAAAGATTTGAATGAATCTTATTTTCGGCAGTATGCACAGTACCGGCATCAAACTTCCCATTATCCATCAATTGGAACGAAATGAGCGCTTTGTCATTAGGAAAAACCACCCAATATTCCTTTACGCCGGCCATTTGATACAACTCAAACTTATCATTCAAATCGTACCTTGCGGTTCTAGGTGTAATAACCTCCACTATAAGGTCAGGCGCCCCAAGACACCCCCTGCGGTCAATTTTGTTTTTATCACAAACAACAACAATATCAGGTTTCAAGACATTGAGAATACTGTTATCATTGGTTTCTGTATACAAAGGTAAACGCACATCGAACGGGGCGTGATACAATCTGCACCTGTCTTTTTTGCCAAGAAACAAGATTGCGATTTGGGTAAGAATGTTAGCAGAAATGCGCTGATGCTCTTCGGAGAGTGTTGCAGGAAACTCCACTACCCTACCATTTATTAGTTCAAACCTTTTGCCATCAGTCCAAGTAAGGTAATCGGCATAGGTGTATTGCTTTGTTTGGTCAATTGCCATAATGAGTAAGTCTTTATTTGCAAATATATCATTTCTTCGGTACTCTCCTAAAGACATAAGTAAGTTTTTGTAAAAAATACAGAAGTTGGTCATGCGACCAACTTCTGTATAAAATATCAAAAAGTCAAATTATCTGAGCAAGGTTACATCGCCCGCTTTTTCGAATGGAACTCCGTTTTTGAAACGTCCTTTAACTCTCCAAACATACACATCTTGAGGCGCCAGACGTTTGCCAACCCATCCTGTCCATCCAATATTTATGTCATTGGTTTTGAATACTAATTCACCCCATCTGTTGTAGACCTCAAACTCGTATTGAACCACACCGTAAACATTTACAGGTGCAAATACATCGTTGAGAGCAGCTTTAGTAAGGTTATTGGTATATGTACCATCATTCGGACCATAAGGATTAGGCGTAAATGCATTCGGGAACTCGATATTACCCGCTGGTTCAGCATATACAGCATCTTCTATTGTCATAGTATCTCTACAACCATCTACAGACTCAATAACCAGAGTAACATCATAGTTACCTGAATTTTGATAGAAGTGACGAGGATTACGTATATCAACATCAATAGAATCATCACCAAAGAACCACCAGTATTTTTCGGCGCCCACAGAGAAGTCGATACATTTGATAGGCTGATTAGGTACCATCACTGAGTCCGGTTGAACAGTAAAGCTGGCAGTTGGAATTGCATGCACGACTACAGTATCGCGTTGTGTGATGCTAGCCCCCCCATCGCCGGTTGACAATAACGTAACCACGTATCTACCAGGTGTATCAAAGGTATAAGTAGGATTTTCAATGGTATCAGTTTCAGCACCGCCAAAATTCCACAAGTATTGAGTTGCGTATTCAGTAGACGCTTCAAATCTTATAGTCAACGGAGCACAACCTTCGTATCTGTATCCATTTGGACCGGTAGGCCTTGGTGGCGCTGCTACTATTTCAATCTCAACAGAATCATTAGCCGAACAATGGTCGGTAGTTAGAGTTAGCCTTAGCATGTATTTACCCCAGGCGCTATAAGCGTATGAAGGTATTTCCACATTTGAAGCATTTCCATCGCCGAAAGACAATATGAAGTCTCTGTATAGTTCGTTGGTTTGGAAACTGAAATAAGTAGTGGTAATTGGATAACGCATATAGGTAGGAGCCGCATCAAAGGTGAATCTTGGAATATGATATACTCTTACTCGAGTCTGAAGTGTATCCGTACATCCAAATTCGTTGAAAGCTACCATGGTGGCTATATATGAAGTGTCGAATCTACCAATATTTTCATAGGTATAAGTTGGGCTTTCGCTCTTGCTTGCAGAGCCATCACCAAATTTCCAGGTATAATCTACCGCGCCTACAGTGAGGTTAGAGAAATTCACAGTAAGAGGAGTACAACCATCGGTTACATCTGTTGTAAACAATGCAGAAGGTGGCTGGTGATACTCAATATTGACAGTGTCACTATCAACACAAGTTTTACGTTCAACAGTCCATACCAATATATTATCACCAGGTGCCAAATTGTTCACAGTTGCATTTGGAATCATTGCATTGAATGAAGCTCCACCATTGACAATAGTCCAGTCACCAATACCGCCAGCTCCAGGATCCTCAGCGTTCAAAGTAGCGTAGTTTACACAAGACTCTTGATCTTCGCCCGCGTCAATATCAAACATATTGTTGGTAATTACAACATTATCGCTTGCACAGTAACCATTTACACAAATCTCCCAACGCAGGGTGTTTTCACCTCTAGCTATGTTAGTAACTTTGGAAGTACTAGAAGTAAGGTTGTGAACAAATGCGCTACCACTTATCACATACCATGTACCGACTCCAATATCTGGTGCAGTAGCAGCAAGCACGAATGAATCAACACAAAGCGCCACATCTTCGCCCGCATTTGGGGTAAACGATTGGTAAGTAACACGTACATCGTCATATGCAGTACATCCTTGCGGGTTGGTCACAGTCCAACGAAACTCGTTATTACCGAAACCAAGGTTGGTCACATTGGTATTGAACTGATAAGGATTGCTAAACGTACCTCTACCACTTAAAATAGACCACTGACCGAATGCATTTTCACCACTCATAGTCGTGTTATTCACTAGTACCAACTGATCTTCACCAGCATGGGTGTTGAATGAATAATCGGTAATAGTAACAGTAGAAGAACCGGTACAACCATTTTCAGAAACAGTCCACCTAAATGTATTAGAGCCATTGAATAATTGAGTTACACGTGAATCAGGCATAGATTTATTCAAAATATTACCACCACCACTCACGAGTGACCATTCACCATATCCGCCAAATTCTGGAGGGTCTGCTTGTAAAACAACTTCTTGCATACAAACGTCTTGTGATAAACCAGCTGTATATTTCACTTCGTTATTCTGAATGGTAACATCGTCGAATGAAACACAATTGCCTTTAGTAATAGACCATCTGAGCACGTTAGCACCTTGTCCAAGGTTGTTTATTTTGGAGTTGGGCTGAGTTGGATTAGTGAGAATACCAGCACCGCTAACCACTTTCCACAAACCAGTAGTACCAGCAGCAGGAGGCACAGCAGCCAAATTGGTAGTACCTATACATAGGGTTTGGTCATTCCCGGCTTTAGCAGGATAGAAATCATTTGTAATTTCAACCACCGCGGAAGCAGAACAACCATCTTTCACAACAGTCCACTTAAAAGTATTCACCCCATTGTTGAGGTTACGTACGGTAGTGACGTATGAGCTAGGTACATCAAATTTACCAGAACCCGCTTCAATAGACCATTCACCAGTACCAAGTCCCGGGTCAGCAGCCTGTAGGGTAGCAGTCTCACCACAAACAATTACATTATCACCTGCAGATGTTGAGAATTGGTTATTGGAAATGATTACATCATCGTAATCTTTACAGTTACCACGTGAAACAGACCATCTAAGGGTATTCAGACCTGGGCCGAGACCAGTGATATCTGTAATGTAAGAAGTCGAATTGTAGAAAACACCTTTTCCACCTTGTACAGTCCAAGCCCCTTGAGCATAGTCAAGAGATGGGTCGTTGCCAATGAGGTTAGTAGCACTACCACAAACTATTCTGTCTTTACCAGCAATAGCACTTACTGAATTATTAAAAATTTCAACTTCATCAAACGAATCACAATTTTTCACGGTCACAGTCCATCTCAAGGTATTAGAACCCGGAGCGATACCTTGTATTTCAGTAACTGATGAAGTAGAATTGGTAAAAATTCCAGCACCAGCTTCAACCGACCAGCGACCGAAGCCGTTTCCAGGATCGTTGGCTACAAGCGTAGTTCTATCAGCACAAACTTCTTCATCCAAACCAGCATTCGCTTCGTAAGAATTATTGTAAATAAGTACCTTATCGCTAGCACTACAAACACCGCTTGAAGCGTCGCCACGTGTAATACTCCATTTGAAAGTATTGAGACCACGACTAAGATTTGTTACTTGTGTATTGTATAAAGAAGGATTTGCAAGTATACCGGAACCACTTTCAACAGTCCAAATACCTGAGCCCCCTTCAGGGTCATTGCCCTGAAGTGCAGTTATGTTTCCACAAACATCTTTATCAACACCGGCCTGAACATAAACAGTGTTATTTTCTATTTCAAATTCAGCAAATGATGAGCATCTGCCTTGTGTGACGGTCCAACGGAATGTATTTACGCCTGTACCAAGATTGTTTACATTGGTATTATATGCTGTAGATTCGAGAATATCACCAAATCCACCTTCAATAGTCCATGCACCAGTTCCTACCAAAGGTTTATTTCCGATGAGTACATATGAGTCAACGCATATTTTCTTATCGTTGGTAACAATTGCTTGAGTAGGCTCATCATTGGTTATTATGATTTCGTCAAAAGCTTCACAATTGTTTTCCTCCACAGTCCAGCGCAAAGTATTGTTGCCGGTACCCAAATTAGTAACCATGGTATTTGGATCATTATCATTTTTGAAGATACCGGAACCAGAAACGACACTCCAAGTTCCCACGCCTGCCCCAGGATCAGTAGCACTAAGAATAGTACTATCCCCGCAAACAGCATCAGAAATTCCGGCATTTGCGATTACAGTATTATTTATCACACTAATGTCATCATAAGAATTGCAATTGTTGTTAACAATGGTCCATCTTATAATGTTAGAACCTTTTCCTAAATCAGTCACAGTAGTACTTATATCCGTAGAGTTAGAGAAAGTACCTCTTCCGTTAGGTACAGACCAGTATCCAGTGCCGATTGAAGGAGGATTGCCATTGAGGACAGCTTGATCGTTGCAAACAAATAAATCTTCAGGCAAGAAAGCATCGGTAGGTTTGTCGTTATAAATGAATACATCAGATGATGCAGTGCAGAAACCATTGTTAACTGACCAACGCAATATATTCTCGCCAGTATTTAAGTTTTTTACTTTGGTGGTGCTATTGGTAAATTCATCGAATGCAGCAGACCCAGAAACGATAGTCCAGATTCCAGAACCAGTACCCGGATCAGCACCGGTTAATTGAGTAGAATCGGCACAAACCCTTTGAGTAGCTCCGGCATTGGTATTAAATGAATTATTGGTAATAGTAATCTCAGCATATTTTGAACAAATACCGTTTGTGACAGTCCACCTGTATTTATTGGCCCCAATAGAAAGATTGGTGACCGCCGTGCTAGAATTACTAGAATTCATGATAATACTTGTACCAGATATCCGAGTCCAGACACCGCTACCACTTGCAGGTTTATTAGCTATCAGATTGGCAGTATTTGTACAAACAGGGTAATCCGATCCTACAGTTGCTATTACTTTATTGTAGTTCACTACAATATCAGATGTAGCGGTACAACCGTTACGAGTAACAGCCCAGGTAAATGTATTGTTCCCGGCGGTCAAACCATTTACAATGGTATTGAAAGCAGTTGTATTGGCAATAGCAGCGGTAGTGTTTACTGACCATGCTCCTGTACCGATTCCTGTTCCTTCTTGCGGATTTTCACCTACAAGACTCGTGTTATCAGTACAAATATCTTGGTCATCACCAGCATAAGTAGTGAAAGAATTATTAGTTATGGTCACAACGTCTTCAAATTTACAATTGTTGCGAACAACTGTCCATTTGAATGAATTAGACCCTGAGCTAAGATTGGTAACTAAAGTATTGTATAAAGTAGAACTTGCAATCATTGCACCAGCACCACCAACATTCGTCCAATATCCCGATCCACCAACACCCGGCTGAGTTCCCAATAATTGAACAGTATCCACACATAACGGAACATTATTCCCAGCAGAAACGGTAAATGTATTATTCGTAATAGTTACTTCGTCAGAGCTAGAGCAAGTACCATCAAACACAGTCCATCTGTATGTATTTACCCCAGCAGCAATATCGGATATATTGGTATTGAACTGGTTTGAATTTTCAAAGATTGCATCCCCGTATACAATAGACCAACTACCAGTGCCTGCGCCAGGAGCAGAGCCAGCAAGTGTTGTATTATCTATACAAATTGAAGCATTAGGACCAGCATCAACTGCTACTTTGGTACTAATGATTTGCACTTCATCAAAAGATTCGCAAATGCCTTGGTTTACATTCCAACGATAGCTATTTACACCTTTACTCATATTACGAACATAAGTAGTACGGTCAGTAGAGTTATCGAAAATACCACTACCAGCGACTACAGACCAATATCCTGATCCACTTGCGGGATCGCTGCCTGCAAGCCTGTAGTAGTCTTCGCAAATAGTTTGGTCAAATCCAGCATTGGCATTCACTGAAATATTATCAATGGTTACCAAATCAGAATTAACACAACCGGAAGGCTCAGAAACAGTCCATTTGAATACATTTGGACCAGGTTGCATACCAGTAACATTTGAATTGTAAATATTACTATTTTCAAAGACACCAGAACCGACTTCAATAGTCCATACACCGGTTCCACCATTGGTAGGATTATCGGCAAAGAGTTGATAAGTTGCATCGCAAGTAGATTCATTATCCCCGGCATTTACAACAACTTCTTTATTTACGACAATTACATCTGTAGAATCTGCGCACAGTTCAGCAGTATTTCCGGTTACTATCCATCGTAATCTATTATTTCCTCTGGCAAGACCGTTTACACGGCTATTGTAGAGTGTAGAGTTCTCAAATACACCAGCACCACTGACAATTTTCCAATTTCCAACGGCATCATTTCCTGGATCGTTGGCAGCTAAATCAGCATAATCATTACAAACTGAAAGTAAAGACCCAGCATTTGAAACAACAGCATTATTGGTGATTTTAACTTCATCAGAAGTTTGGCAGCTATTGGCTTCGACCGTCCAACGGAGGAAATTATCCCCATTATTCAAATTAGTAACAACACTATTGAATAAAGTAGAATTTACAACAATAGGTCCCGCACCAACAACAGTCCAGAAACCTTTACCAGGTGTAGGATCGAAAGCGCTCAATTTTGTAGTATAATCACAAACTGTACGATTAACGCCTGCAACTGCATCTACAGAATTGTTCGTAATAAGAAGATCGTCATAAGAAGAGCAACTGCCTTTCTCAACTGTCCATCGGAAAATGTTTGCTCCGGGAGAAAGATCGGTAACAGTAGTATTGAAATCGTTAGAATTTACGACAATACTGCTACCCACAATAACACTCCAAGTACCCGTACCTTCCGAAACGCTGGTTGCGGAAATATTAGTAACATCAGAGCAAACGTTTTGATCGTCGCCCACGGAGGCATCGCTAGGCTTGTTGCTTGTAATAGTAACCTGATCAAAAGTTGTACAATTGCCATAAGTAACTGTCCAACGGAAGATATTGTCATTTCTACCAATGTTTCGAATAATAGAATTATAAATGCTAGGAACATCAACAACACCTTGTCCACTTATTCGAGTCCAATAGCCATTGGCGGGTTCCGGATTTATTGCAGAAAGTAAAACCGTATCTTCGCAAATAATTCTATTCAAACCAGCATTTGCAGATACGACCAAGTAATTGATCTCAACAGTATCGCTATATGTACAGTTATTTCGAGTGACAGTCCAAACCAGAGTATTTGTGCCTTCGCCAATAGATGCAACCATAGAATTAAATAATGTAGAATTGGCAATATTAGCAGTACCACCAGCAACTGCCCATTTACCAGTACCTATAGTAGGATCGGTACCATTTAAAGCAGTATTGTCAATACAAGTTTCGATATCACCCCCAGCATCAACTGTAAATTGATTATTGGTAATAGAGACCTCGTCACTTGCTGTACAATGACTGTTAGTAACAGTCCATTTAAAGGTATTGGCACCTATAGCCAAAGCTGTAACAGAAGTAGTATTGGCAGTTGAATTGGTAATATTTCCGGCACTGCCACTTCTCGTCCATGACCCTGTAGTATTTACAGTGGACGGACTCACAGCAGACAGCATAGAAGTACTTGAACATACATCAAGATTGCTTCCGGCGTCGGCTACAACTGTATAGTTTGTAATTACTACTTCGTCTTGGGTGGTGCAACCATCTTTATCAATAGTCCATTTAAAAGTATTTGAACCTATACCCAAAGCTGTAACTGAAGTAGCAGCATCAGTGCTATTGATTATAATACCGGCACCATCTACAACAGTCCAATAACCATTCCCTTTTCCTACTTCAGGAGCCAAAGCTTCTAAATTGGCGGTAATAGCACAAACTTCATCATCAACTCCAGCATCTGCAACTGAAGGTTCATTTACGACAATATTTACTTCGTCGTATGAGCTACAACTATTATCAGAAATTGTCCATCGTAATTTATTAGTTCCAGAGCTTAAATCTGATACTGTAATAATATTAGATGTTGGATTGGAAATACTTGCATAACCTTCTTGTACTGTCCAATAACCTGTAGCAGGAGAAGGATCACTCACTGACACACTTGTATTGGTAGTACAAATAGCTCTGTCCTGACCAGCGTAAGGAGTTGGTAGTCCATTATTTGTAATCACAACAGTATCTGTACTTATACACAATCCATTGGAAATTTCCCATCGGAAACGGTTGTACCAACGACCAGTACCGATAGTAGGAACATTTCCTTGAAGCGTATAAGTAAGGTTACAAGTAGACTCACTTATGCCAGCATCAGCACGTGTAGGAGCATTATTCGTTATTTGTACTTCATCCTCTGCAATACAATTATTTTTGTCAACCCTCCATTTCAATATGTTGGTACCGGTATTAAGAGTACGAACAACAGTATTATAAAGTGTAGAATTTTCAAAAGTTGCGTTTCCTG
>JFJP01005323.1_pt1 | contig 40376 bp, 43 predicted proteins | sample 431651 | NCBI WGS metagenome assembly JFJP01 (sample SAMN02602958, study PRJNA72255) | Microbial mat metagenome, whole genome shotgun sequencing project. | biome: fresh water; feature: sink hole; material: water; isolation source: purple microbial (photo- and chemosynthetic) mats found in...
TGGCCATGGATTGGGACAACCTGGCGCTGCTGCAAGCGGACTGCCCGCCGGAGCATCAGCGCAAACTGCGCCGGCTCACCGAGTTTTGCCAACAATCCAACAGCTCGGTGGTGCCCGACCCCTATTTCGGTGAAGCCGATGGCTTTGAGACGGTGCTGGATTTGGTGGAGGATGCCTGCGATGGGCTGCTGGCGTATGTGCGGCAGCAGGTACCCAAGTAACTTTCAGGTTTCAAGAAGAAGTTGCATCTAGCCCATATCTGTCAAACGTAGATAGCTATCAATAAGATAGCATTTAGCTCAGCTCAGGTAGCCCCCACACATACGATTCCATGGACAACACGCCGTGGTTGATGCTGGTGTCAATGACCTGGACCGCATCGCCACCGCGCGCACCGAGTGCCACCAGCAGGGGCAAAAAATGTTCCTCTGATGGGTGGGCGCGCTGGGCGTGGGGGGCCAGCTCGCGGTAAGCCAGGAGGGAATCCGTGGCGTTGGTCTGCACCGCGTGGCGCACCCAGGCAGCAAATTCTTGGGCGTACGGTTCAACCCGTGTCGCGTGCGGGCTGAATTCAGATAGGTTGTGCGTCATGCTGCCCGATGCCAGGATGACCACGCCTTGCGCACGTAAGGGTGCCAGTGCCTGGCCCAAGCGCAGCGCTTGCGCTGTGGTCAAAGTGTGCGGCATGGACACCTGAAACACCGGTGTGGCCGCGCCGGGCAACAAGTGCAGCAGCGGCACCCAGGCGCCGTGGTCCAGTCCGCGCCGGTCGTCCAGGGTGGTGGAAAAGCCTGCCTGCGTCAGCAGTCGAGCTGCAACTGCTGCGGTGTCGGGCTGTCCCTTGGCTGGGTATTGCAACTGGTACAGCGCCGCCGGAAAGCCACCAAAGTCGTGAACGGTTTCGGGGGTTTCTGTGCTCATCACCTGGACGCCACGGGTTTGCCAGTGTGGCGAGACCACCAGCACCGCTTTCACGTCAGCGAGTTGCTGGCCCAGTGTGTGCAATCTGGGGCCCAGGACACCAGGCTCCAACGCAAAGGTCGGTGCGCCGTGGGAGATAAAAAAGACCGGGGCTAATTCCATGGGGTGTTCCAAACAAGGGCTGGTGCACAAACGCGTCAGCCATGAGGGGCACTGTATCGGAGGGCCCAAGGAAGGTAAATATCGACCATTGGGATGGACTGTTCCAATTTCAGATGCAGTGGAGCGATCCCGTTGCAGGCAGCTAACATCGCCCCATGATGCCCATTGTGGAAACCTGTTGCAGTGATGAAGCCAGCTTTGCGCTGACCCTGATCACCTCCCGGCAAAATATTTTGCCCAAGCGCTTGGCCCCGCCTGGCCCAAGTGACACGCAAGTTGATGACATGTTTCGGGCGGCTGCGGCGGCGCCAGACCATGGCATGGTCATGCCCTGGCGCTTTGTGCTGGTGCCACAAGACAAACGCGCTGCGCTGGCCGATGTGTTTGCCCAGGCGCTATTGGAGCGCGATGCCACTGCCACGCCAGAGCAGATCGAGATGGCGCGTGAGAAAGCGTTTCGGGCACCGTTTTTGGTGATGGCGATTGCCCGCCTGGGGCCGTGTGATCCGGACATTCACCCGCTGGAGCGCATGGTGTCGGTGGGGGCGGCGATTCAAAACTTTTTGCTGTGCGCGCACAGCCTGGGTTTTGGCAGCAGTCTGACCAGCGGCCTTGACTTTGGCCGAGGGCGAGCAGGCCGTCTGCAGCATCAATGTGGGTACCGTCAGCAAGCGTAAACCCACGCGGTTGCGCCCTGAACCGGCCCAGTTTGTCAGCAGCTTGTGAGCTTGCTTTTGCCCCTGTGTCGCTTGCCGGCAAAATAGCGTCATGCAACACGCACACACTTCCTATTTGCCGCCCGACGATGCCCTGCGCAGTGCCCTGCACAACGAGGTTCACGCCCGCCCGTCGGCACGCATCCGTTTGCCCGCCCTGATCACTTATGTGGCGGTGCTCAATGAGGGCATCACCCGTGATATGGAGTGGGCCCACCTGAGCCAGCTGCCAGAGCAGGGCGCGCTGACCCCAGATGCCCTGAAAGATAATTTTTTGCGCTTGCGTTCGCCTGGCTTTACCCTGAAGTGGGAGAGGCATTCTGAATTTAGCCGCTACTCCATCGTGCAGCCTTTGCCAGAGTCGGCTCAATTGGGTGCCAGTGAACCCGACTTGCTGGCCTGCCTGGCGGTGTCTCGCGATTGGCTGAGTCGGATTCCCGGGCGCACTGTGGCCGCTGTGCAATTGGCCATGATGCACGCGCCGCTGGACGACGCCACGGGCCTGATGGCGCAAGCGCTGACCTGGCTGGGCGGGCGCACGGTGGTGGCCTCCCTCATGGGGAGCAATGCAGCGCCGGCTGCCGGTCCGGGCAGTGATGGGTCGACACGGCAGGGCTACGCCCACCCGATGGGGCACTCCTGGGCGTTGACGCAATTTCGTCTGCAGGACGATGGTTTTGAGCGCATGTTGGTATTGGCCCCCGAGGGCACGAGCCAGACCCGCGCCGGTCGTATTGCCGCTCGGTTGCTGGAACTGGAAACCTACCGACTGATGGCGTTGCGTGGTTTGCCGGTGGTCAAGGCGCTGGGGCCGATGTTGACGCAAGCCGAAAGTGCCTTGGTGAGCATCACCGCCCGGTTGGAGAGCAAGAGTGCCTCCGACCAGGAGCTGCTCGATACCCTGGTGTCACTGGCCGCCGGTGTGGAGCGTGCTACAGCAGAGAACGTTTACCGCTTTTCCGCAACGCAGGCCTACTACACCCTGGTGGGGCAGCGCATTGCCGAGCTGCGCGAAAAAGCCATTCCCGGCACACAGACCATTGGCGAATTCATGCAGCGCCGCCTGTCTCCGGCCATAGCGACGGTGGCGGCCACGGCACAGCGGCTGGCCTCCTTGTCGGAGCGGGTGGCGCGCACCAGTGACTTGTTGCGCACCCGGGTTGACATTGCAACCGAAGTGCAAAACCAGCAGTTGCTGGAAAAACTCACCCGGGGGCAGGAATTGCAATTGCGCCTGCAAAGCACGGTGGAAGGCTTGTCGATTGCCGCGATCTCTTATTATGTGATCAGCTTGCTGTTGTATGGCGGCAAAGCCTTGAAGTCGGTCGGGGTGCCGATCAACCCCGAGCTGGCCGCCGGTGCGCTGGTGCCAGTGGTGTTGTGGGTGGTGTGGCATACCACCCAGAAAATTCATGCCAAACTCCACGCCGGACACTGACTGATTTTTTAAGATAAATCAGGCTCTAGTGCTTATGGAATCTGTGATGAAAGCTATTTAATGTATAGCTGACACTTGAACTGTCAGGTTGGGTCACTCGGACCTGGTGGTGTCTTTTTGGCCGACAAAAACAGCACCAAACGCAGCAGCCCCACCCCGCCCAAGGGTAGCAGCAGCGTGGGGGCCAGGGGCAGGTCGGGGAACAGGGCCAGCATCAGCGACACGCCCGCCAAGAAAATAATCAGCATGAACATGGGCGCATCTTAAGGCCTGTACCGTTAGCACTGTCCACCTGATGATGCCTTGTTGGCTTGAGGTAAGCTCAAAGCCTATGGTGGTGGATGTCCGCCACGTCAGGTGTTTTAAATCGGGGGCATTTTTGATGAAAACATGCTCTGGCCCTTATGAAACAAGCGCTAATAGCTATTATAAACAGAGCAACTAACCCACTGGAGACCCCATGAAAGCCTTTCAAGAGTACTACCCTGAAAACTTGTCTCACTGTTTTGGTTGCGGTGCCAACAACAGTCATGGCCACCGCATCAAAACCTATTGGGACGGTGACGAGACAGTGACCCGTTTTACCCCTGAGCCCTACCACACGGCTGTGCCCGGGTATACCTACGGTGGGTTGTTGGCTTCGCTGATTGACTGCCATGGCACGGGCACGGCAGCTGCAGCCATGTATCAATCTGAAGGCCGGGCAATGGACACGCTGCCAGCGTTTCGTTTTGTCACCGGCTCCTTGCATGTGGATTACCTCAAGCCCACACCGATTGACACCGAATTGGAGATTCGCGGTCGCATCAAGGAGATCAAGGGCCGCAAGGTGGTGGTGGAAGCCACGGTTTACGCAGCGGGTATTGCCACCGCCAAGGGTGAGATCGTAGCCATCCAGATGCCTGCCGATTTTGGCGCGACCAAGTGAGTACTGACAAAGCCAGTCGTTTTGTCATGATATTGCTGCCAAAAATGGCAGTAGGCAGAGGTGTAGTCGTCGTGACTATTTTTGCAAGTCACTGTTTTTATTGGGATAAATAGACTTAGACCGGTTTGGCATGGAATTTGACTGTCTTGGTGAGCCAAGGCGGTTTTGTTGCACATATCTGCAATGAATGGCAGTCCTTGGTGACATAACGAGGACGACTTTTCATGGACATGATCGGGCTTTACCCCACATGGTTTGAACCGGGTGTGGGCAGCGGCTGGATAGTGGGTTTGATCGCCACCATCCACGTGCTTTTTTCGCACACCTCGGTGGGTGCGGCGATATTTTTTGCTTTTCTGGCCAACTACGCTCATCGCAACCAGCGGCCTGATCTGCTGGAATTCATACGCCACTATGGGCTGTTTTTGCTGGTGTTCAGCTACGTGCTGGGGTCCATCACTGGCCCAGGCATTTGGTACTCCACCACAGTGGCCAGCCCCCGAGGTATTTCGGCGCTGATTCACAGTTTTGTTTGGATGTGGGCCACCGAGTGGGTGTTTTTTGTGATCGAGGTGGTGGGGGTCTACATGCTGGTGTACCTGGCCAACAAGCTCGATCGCCAGACCTACCTGAAACTGTCGCTGATTTTTGGCCTGACCTCCTACACCACCATGCTGGTGATTGTGGGCATCTTGAGCTTCATGATGTGGCCCGGCAAGGCCGATTGGTACGAGCACGGTGGTGTGCTCAGCGCCTTTTATGGCCCCAACACCTTTGCCCAACTGGGTATGCGCACTGCGTTCATGTTCACTATGACCGCCGTGGTGGGCGGCATTGTGGCGGCACGTTTCAAGGATGCCGCGTTTAAAAAAGATGTGGCGGGCAAGCTCGCCTGGCTGGGCATTGTCTCGGCGGCAGCTGGTGCGGCCATGTTCCAGTGGTACCTGAGCACCTTGCCTGAAACCGCCGCGTTGGTGCTGGAAAACCGCTTGCCCGGTTGGTTCAAACCCGCGGTGTTGGGTATTTTGGCTGGCATGGCGGGCTACTTTGTGATGACTTTGGTGCGCCCATCCACGCTGGTGGTCAGCGGCGCATCTGCCATGACGGTGGCGGTGCTGGTGTTTGGCCTGTGGCCTGAAGAGGTCACCCGCGAATCCATCCGCAAGCCGTGGGTTGCTGGCCAATACGTGTACTCCAATCAAGTGATTGGGCGCGACGTGCCTGGCATGGGCATCACGTCCGAGATCCCCACCATTGAGGCGCACGGTTTCATGAAAACCCAGGTGTTCATGCCTGAGGGCCTGCGCACCATCACCGATGCCAATCGCCTGGAAGCCGGGCGTGTGCTGGCGTTGACAACGTGTTCCAACTGCCATTCGCTCAGCAGCGGCGGCATGCGGCCGTTGAAAAACTATTTCACCGCCAACAGCACCACTGCCGAGGTGGCCGAGTACCTGCAAGCCGGTTTGTCCAGCGGTAACACGCTGTACATGCCGCAAATCCCGCTCAAAGACGATGAGGCACTGGCCTTGGCAACCTACATTGGGTCGCTCACCGGTGTGCCCGCTGCCGCCACCGCTTTGGCATTGCCCAGCGTGTCCACCCCCATGTCTAAGGAGTCCGCACAATGAACACCGACATGCTTTACGCCTTGCGGGACCCCGCTGGGGTTCCATCCCACCCGTTGGTGTTTTTGATTCTTGGGGTGATCACCTTTGCCCTGCATATGGCGGCCGTACAGGTCATGCTGGGGGCAGGTGCCCTTACCCTGCGCGGGGCCTTCAGTGCGCATGCCCATTGGCGTCGGCTGGCAGCAGCCATGCTGACCACGTCCAAGATTGCCGTGTCGGTGGCGGTGGTGATCGGGGTGGCACCGCTGTTGTTTGTGCAGGTGGTGTACGACCCGTTTTGGTACACCTCCAATGTGTTGTCGGCCTGGTGGGTGATTGGCTTCATCTTTTTGCTGATTGCCGGGTACATCGCGCTGTATGTGTTTTATTGGAAAAACCACGACATCGCGGCCGATGGCGGCAAAGGTGGGCTGTGGCTGGTGGCGTCATTGGCCATGCTGTTGGGTGTGGGCTTCATCGTGCACAGCCTGACCAACCAAATGCTGTTTCCTGAGCAATGGATGGCTTGGTACGCCCCAGGCGGCGTGGTGCAGCCCAACGGGCAAGCCTTGCATTACTGGAACTTGCCGCGCTTTGGATTCTTCATTGCTTTGTCGGCGCCAGTCACGGGGGCTTGGCTGTACGCCTACCGCCGGTACCTGCAGGCATCTAGCCATGTGGACGCGTCGTTCATAACCTGGCTGGCCCCGTTGGCCCAAAAGCTGATGCTGGTGGGTGGCGTGGTGGCTGTGCTGCTGGGGGCGTGGTGGATGGCCACTTTGCCTGAAAAAATGGCCTGGTTTGCCCTGTCGCCCTGGAGCTTGGTGGCGCTGCTGGCCTTGCTGGCCACGGTGTCGGTTCCGCTGCTGCTGGGCAAGCGCATGGACCAGGGCCTGTGGGGTTACGTCACCTTTGCGGTCGGTGCGGTGGCGCTGATCGTGGTGGGGGCCATGCGCGAGGTGCTGCGCTACGTGACGCTGTTAGGTTCGCACGGCTACGATGCTCTGGACTACCGTATCAATATGGACTGGTACAGCACCGGCTTGTTTTTCAGTACCTTTGGCGTGTTGGGCGGCGTGACCCTGGCCTATCTCATCACCGTGGCCTGGCAAGCGGGCCAGACAGAAGGCACCTACACACCTAGCCCGGCGGTCAACCGCCTAGGCAGCATGGCCATTGGCCTGCTGGTGCTGTGGACCGTGTCATATTTCCTTGTTGGCTTTTACGTGTGGGCAAGATGACCATGAAAACATCCACTTCATCCTGGCTTGCGGCCAGTGCTTTGGCCACCGCGGCGGTGGCTGCCATGGTCTGGCAACCCTCTGTGGCTTCAGAGTCAAATCAGCCTTTAGCCCCCGCCAATAAAGGCGTCGTTGCTATGAGTAATGCAAGATCTGCTGCCCCAACCGTGCCAGTGTCAGGCGAGGCCATGGCGCACAGTTGCGCAGCCTGCCACGGCACGCAGGGCCGTTTGGGTGACGAGTCGTTCATGCCACTGGCTGGCATGCCACAGGGGCAGTTTGTGCGCAGCATGGTTGATTTTCGGCAAGACAAGCGTCCAGCCACCTTGATGGGCATCGTGGCCAAAGGCTTCACCGACGCTGAAATTAACGCCATGGGCAGTTACTTTGCTGCCGTCAAACCCATGTCCGAAGGAGCCAAGCCATGAGCGCATTGAACCCAACACGGCGGCAGATGCTTGCCAGTTCGGTCATGCTGGGCGCCAGCTTGGCGTTGCCCGCTTGGGCCCAAACCGCTGGTAAGTCCGCCAAAGGTGCGCGCATCCTCATCATTGGCGGTGGGGTGGGCGGTGCTACTGCTGCCAAATACCTGAAATTGTTTGACCCAACCCTGCAGGTGACGGTGGTTGAGAAAAACCGCACTTACATCCGACCCTACGGCTCCAGCGAGGTGCTCAACCAGCACACCAGCATGGCCGAGCTCAACGTCAGTTACGACGTGCTGGCCAGCCGGTATGGGATCCAATTTGTGTTTGATGCGGTAACCGGCTTTGACCCGGTGGCTCGAACCGTCAGCACCGCAGGCAAACTCAAGCTGGGCTACGACCGGCTGATTGTGTCGCCCGGCATTGAGTTGCTGTACGACGCCTATGCTGGCTACTCTGAACAGGTGGCCAACACCACCGTGCCCTCGGGCTGGATCCCTGGCGCACAAACCGCGCTGCTGGCCAAACAACTGCAAGGTATGCGCCAAGGCGGCACGTTTGTGTTGGCGGCCCCGCCCAACCCCTACCGCTGCCCGCCTGGCCCGTATGAGCGCCCGGCGCTGATGGCCGAGTGGTTGAGCCAACACAACCCCACGGCGAAGGTCATCATCGTTGATCCCAAAGACAGTTTTGTCACTGACGAGACCATGATGCTGGGCTGGAACCGGCTCTACAACTTCAACCTGCCCGAGGATTACGTCAAAAAAATGTCGCCTCTGGTCGAGGTCAAACACCATGCCACCCCCGGCATGCTGAGCTGGGTGCGTGGCAAGGACGGTGGTCGCACTTTGAGGATTGATGCGAAAAAAATGACCATTGAAACTGAGGCCGAAGTCATCAAAGCCGACGTGATCAACGTCATCCCGCCGATGCGGGCTGGCAAAATTGCCGCCACCTTGGGCCTGACAGACAAAAGCGGCTGGTGCCCGGTGGGTCGGCGCGACTTTGCCTCAGAACTGCACCCCCATGTCCATGTGATTGGTGATGCGTGCGTCGCTGATGCCATGCCCAAAAGCGGCTTTTCTGCCAACAACCAGGCCAAGGTGGTGGCGCGCGCCATCATCGAGTCTTTGGCCGGCCGCCCAGCGCCCGAGCCCTTGATGGAAAACACCTGTTACGCCCTGGCTGGCAAAGACTACGGCCTGTTTGTGGCCGACGTGTTCAAGGTGGTCGATGGCAAGATCGCCCGCATCAACGGCAAGGCGCGTTACCTGCCCCTGAATGCCAGCGCAGCCCAGATCAAGTTGGGTGCACGTTACCAGCAAGCCTGGTTGCGCACCTTCACTCAAGACTGTTTTGCATGAGGCCCGCCATGATCATCACCCCCACATTCCACCGGCTCTCACCCCATCGGTTCACACCCAGCCAGTTGGGTGGGTTTGCCCGCACTCTTGCACTGGCCTTGGTGAGCCTGGCTGGATTGTCTGGGCTAGCCAGCGCAGCAACCCATGAACTTGCCCCAGCGGCGGCTCCATGGACGCCCACAACGCTGCGCACCACTCTGGCCGCCTTGCCCCAGGGGCACGCCCAGGCTGGCAAAAAGGTGCACGACGAGCTGTTTTGCGCCTCTTGCCACGGTGCGAATGGCGTTGCGCCCACCCAGAACTGGCCACACCTGGCCGGCCAAAAGGCCGCCTACACCGCCAAAATGATGTTGGACTACCAGGATGCCCGCCGCCTTGAGGGCAAACGCGCCGAACTCATGCACGACATCGCCGTGATGCTGAGCCCCCAGCAAATTGCCGACGTGGCCGCCTTTTATGAGGCCCAAACACCCGCCGTAGGCGACGGCACACCACGCCCGAATATCACCTTGGGGGCCCAAGATGTGGGTGCTGCTACGTTGGTGCGCAAGGGCGACCCCGCCCGTCTGATCACCCCGTGTGCCAGTTGCCACGGGGTGGCCGGGCAGGGCGGCAAACGCGAAGCCTCGGCCCTGGCCGGGCAAAACCCGCTGTATTTTGTGCGCACCATGCTGGATTTTCAGAACGGCACACGCCACAACGACAGCGTCAAAGGCATGCGTTCGTTTGCTAAAAAACTCAGTCGCAGCGAGATTGGCGCGCTGGCCACGTACTACGCCGACTTGCCCGCCGGACAAGCCAAGTGATGCCCTTGGCCGCCAACCCAACTGCGCAAGCCCCCCTTAACCCATCACGTCCAAGCCAACCATGACACGATTGCAAGTTGAGTCACAGTTTGACCGCGCTACCTCGATCTTCAGCCACATTCTGTGGGATGAGTCGACCCGCCACGCCGCGCTGATCGACAGCGTGCTTGACTACGACCTGAAATCGGGCCGTACTCGAACCGCCAGTACCGACCAGTTGGTCCAGCGCGTGACCGAACTCAAGCTGCAGGTGCTGTGGCTGTTGGAACCCTCCGTACAACAGACATCGCTTGGGTCAAAGCTGAGTCGCGCAATGTTGACTTGGGTCGTGGGTTTTGCGCTTGTTTTAGGCATCTGCCAAACGGCTCTGGCACAGCTGCCAGCTGAAGTTGCCGTGGGCCAGGCTTTGCCCGTGTTGACTTTGAAAGACCAGCATGACAAACCTTGGGTGATACCAGTCAGCACCCGGCTGGTGCTGTTTGCCGCGGGTCGTAAAGCCTCAAACCTGGTTCAAATCGTGTTGCAGAGCATGCCCAAAGATCCGTTAACTCCGCGTGCGGCGGTGTACCTGGTCGACGTGAGCAAGATGCCAGGTTTCATCACTCGCAACTTTGCCTTGCCGTCCTTGCGTGAAATGCCTTACCAGATTGGTGTGTCGCTGGATGAGGCCACCCTGGCCAACTGGCCGCGTCATCCCGATGCCGTGACGCTGATCGAAGTCGATCAAAGCCGGGTCAGGCGTATCCGTTATGCTAGCACCGAGGCCGAATTGCGTACCGAGTTGGCACCTTAGCTCAGCCGTTTCGGCGTCGCGGTGCAATTTTTTATTTTGTTGATTTGTTTCTTTAACTCAGGAGTTTTCATGAAGAAATTAGTTTGCCTAGCAGCCGCCGTGTTGTCGCTGTCGTTGTCCGCGCAGGCGGGCGAGTTGTTTGTATCCATCAACAGCGCCAGCCCCATGACCCAGGGCGCTGGTTTGGTATTGGCCAGCCAGGCCTTGGAGCAAAAGTCCAGCGTGAGAGTGTTGTTGTGTGATGGAGCGGGTGATGTGGCCGTAGCCGGCAAAGAGATGCCAAGCTTGAAACCTAAAAACGTGACTGCACAGCAAATGTTGCAAGGCCTGATCAAAGCCGGTGCCAAGGTCGAAGTCTGCGCGCTGTACCTGCCCAACACCGGCCGTCAAGCCACAGACTTGATTCCGGGTGTGACCCCTGCCAAACCCGCCGAAGTGATCACCTATCTGCTCAAACCAGAGGTGACCACACTGTCGTTCTAAAACGCAATTTAACCCCCAGTTTCCGGTGGGCACAACCTGGTCGGGTCTTAGGATCGAAAAAGGGAGGAAACGAATGGTGTTGGCCGTGGCCATTGTTCACCGATGCGATGCACGTGATTATTTCGTACCTGATGGTGAATCGCACTGTCTGGGGCGCCAAGCGCGGGGTCTACAAGCTGTCACAAAACCCGGATTTTGTGGCCTAAATCAAGGCCGCTCTGGAAAAACGGGGCCTGACTGCCGAGGCAGAAGTCATCACTTTGTGCGCTTGGTTTGAGAGCGGGGCGAGCCCAGTGCTGGCTTTTTGCGTGCCAATGGGTTCCTCAACGCACGTTTTGTGGTCAATGGCTGTCAGGGTGCTGCACTCAAAGACGACCCAAAAGCCGGGTTTCGCATCCAGAACGGCTGGCAAAACGCCGGGCTGCCCAGGAGCATGAAGTTGAACCCGGCTGAGATGTACCGCACCGACACCCAACAGGGGTTTTAGGTCGGTAAACGCCGGTCAGAACGCCTCTTTTTCTGCCTCTAGGTACGCCAGGCTGGTGTACTTGCCGATGTTGGAATCAAAGCCCAGCATGGTCTTGGCCCGGCTGGCCACGCGGGGGTCGGCCAGCACCATGGCCTTGGCTTCTGCCTCGCTCTTGCCGTCCTTGATGGCTTGCTGGCAAGGCTCCCAAATGCCTGCCAAAAATTTGCCATAGGTGTCCAGCAGGTCAAAAGTGGCTTCGCCATGTCCGGGCAGCCAGAGCTGCTTGCCTGCGCCCGCGGCCAGTTCCTTGAAGTACTTGAAGGTGCCGGGGTAGGAGCCGTCGTCAATGTTGGCTATGCGGTTGGCCATGGCAATGTCGCCCACTGCGGTGATCTGGTCTTGCACCACCTGAACACACAAATCTGCTGTGGTGTGCGCCTTACCGTAAAAATGCATTTTCAGGGTGATGTCACCAAACTGGAGGGTTTGTCCGTGTTTGACCTCGGTGTTGGGCGGCACGACCTTGGTGCCCGCTGTGGCCTGGTTGGTCCAACGCTCCATCAGGCTACGCCAAAGGTTGCCTTCATAACCCTTGATCAGGTTCATGGTTTCGGCCAGGGCGTAAATCGGTAACTTGTCGCCATAGGCCTGCGCAAAGGCGTGGTTGCCGAGCCAGTGGTCGCCATGAACATGGGTGTTGAAGACCGCAATGACGGGCAACGGTGTCACTTTTTTGATCATGCGAATGGCCATCTGGCCAATTTGCAGTGAGCTGCCCGAGTCCAGGATCACCACACCGGCGCTGGTCACGACAAAGGTCACGTTGGACATCATGCCGTGGTTTTCAGGTGTCGGGAAACCATCGGTGGCAAAGATGGTCCAGACATGTTTGGACAACTGCTTTGGTGCGATGTCAGGGACCGGGCCGCCCTCAATGAAGTCACCAACCTGGTCTGCCAGTGATTTGGCCTCTGGCCACAGTGCCAGGCCGGTGGCGCCCAGGGCCACTCCGGCGCCTAGCAGGGCGCGTCGGGTCAACAGGGTGGGGCGGTCCGAGGGGGGCAGGTAAGGCGCTTTCATGCACAGGTCTCCACAATTTATGATGAAATATTGTCAGGTTGCCCACGCCAAATGGCGCTGGCAACTGTGGATTCAATACTATCTCAATTTTTAATTTCAATAGGAAACCCCGATGAAGACTGCTCACGACCTCGTTGCCGCTGCCAAGGCAAACATTCAAGAAATTTCGGTGGCTGAAGCCGAACAAGCGATTCGCGAAGCCGATGTGTTGGTAGATGTGCGCGAGGCGGATGAGTACGCTGCAGGTCATGTTCCTGGCGCGGTGCACGTGTCGCGCGGCATGCTGGAGTTCAAGTTCAGTGCCAATCCAGCCCTGCAGTCGCGCGACTTGGCGGTGGTGCTGTACTGCAAAACCAGTGGCCGCGCTGCCTTGGCCAGCGCCGCTTTGCATGAGATGGGCTACCTGAACGTGCGCTCTATCTCTGGCGGGTTTGATGCTTGGGCGGCTTCGGGTAAACCTGTCGCCAAGCCAGAAATACCGTCGTTTGAGTGACGATTCCACTTGTCTGCATCCTTGGGTTTAATACGGCTTCGTTGATTTAAATCAATCGGTCGAGGGAAGGAGCCAGTGCTGACGGGTGTAGGATGCATCGGCACTTTCTTACAGAACTCTCAAACAGAAAAAAAGGACAGACAAGATGATCCGCATTCAAACAGCAACTCTCATACGGACTTTTTTGGCCATCGGTTTGACAGCCGGCGCGATGGCTGTGCAAGCACAAGTGGTTGACGTTGCTGCGGCTGAAAAACTGCTGGATGACAGCAAATGCGGCAAATGTCACTCGGTAGACAAACAAAAAGATGGCCCTGCTTACAAAAAGACGGCGGCCAAGTACAAGGGCAAGGCCGACGCAGAAGCCAAGCTGTTCACCCACCTGACCACTGGCCCGACCGTTGAACTTGATGGTGTCAAAGAAGAGCACACCAAAATCAGGTCCAAGGATGAAGCTGCCATCAAGAACGCTGCTCGCTATATTCTGTCGCGCTGAATGGCCGCCACTTTCGGCCATTCAAGATGAAATCAATTTTTAGATGGATTCGCCAGCATTGGCTGCTGTCGATCGGGCTTGCTGCCGGGCTGGGTTTTTTTTCGGTGGCAGTGGGAATTTCTGGTGCTTATGTATTGGCCCATACCAGCACGGAAGAATTTTGCGTTGGCTGTCATGAAATGTCGTACAACTTTGCAGAGTACAAAGGCACCATTCACGACACCAACCGCACTGGTGTGCGCGCTATTTGCACCGATTGCCACGTGCCGCATGAGCCCGGCCCCTTGGTCTTGGCCAAGATCAAGGCGACCAAGGATCTGTATTACACCTATATCTCACCGTCCATAGATACCAAGGAAAAATTTGAGGCCAAACGTGCCGTGATGGCACAACGTGTGTGGCGCGAGATGAAGGCCACGGACTCGCACGAATGCCGCAGTTGTCATCGGGAGGACAAGATGAGTGTGGATTTGCAAACCCCCAAAGCCAAAGTGCGCCACGCCAAGGGCAAGGCCGAGGGCAAGACCTGCATTGAATGCCATTTTGCGATTGCCCACAAAGAACCTGATGGTCCAGGGCCTGCAGAGTTGTTTGGTGATGCGGCTGCCAAGCCGTGATCGTTTGTTGTTTATTAACCGAGGAGAAAAGATGAAATTGAACTTATTGGCTTCTGTGGCCTGTGCTGTGATTGCTTTGCCCGTCATGGCCGCTGACGTGACCTACCGCAAGGACGTGGCACCTATCCTCAAGAAGTACTGTGCAGAATGCCACTCTGAAAAGGCCGAGTCGCCTTCCATGGCGGAATTCAAGTTGGACGAGGAAAAGTATAAAAAAGCCAAAGTTGGCCCCCGTAGTGATACCTACGAGCATCTTCTCCAATTGGTCAATGGCAACTCGACAGGTGCTTTCATGCGCCGCCTGGACGACGGCACCAATCCCTATGCCAAAGGCAAGCCCGGCAATATGTACCTTTACTTGTGTGAAAAGGGCAACACCAACAACAACGCAGAATGCGCGGCCAATTTGGCGGTGCTCAAAGCCTGGGTGGTGGGTGAGGGCAACCAGTGGGATATGAATGGCATTGGCCAACGTGGTGACATGCCTCCCATCACCTTGGAGCAATTGAGAAAGATGAAGCTCAAGTATTGATGCAGAGACAACAGGCGTGTTGCCTTTGGCTGCACGTCAGTTGATCAAAAAAAGCCGCTGAAATCAGCGGCTTTTTTTCGCGATGTGACCTGCGCCGGCTTGCGCCTGCGCCATCAACGGCCGACTTAACGCCGCTCCTGCAAGGTCTGGATGTACGCCAGAATGTCATGAGTGACAGCGGAGTCGATTTCTCTGAGGGCGGGCATGGTGTCATCCGGATGGCCGTTGAGCATATTGTGCAAACTGTGCCAGGGGTCACCACGGGAGACCTTGCCCAAATGGCGCTTGGCCACAAACTGACCTTCCAGGCCATGGCAGCCGGCGCACATGGTGCGGTAGTGGGCCCGCCCTTTGGTTGTGTCGCCGCGGGCGAGTCCGGTTTTTGGGTCTATGACCGAGTCCACATCGATCTGTCCATAACTTACAAAATTGGCCAGATCTTGCAGGTCGCGGTGCTTCAGGACCGCTCCATAGAGATGAGTTGCACCACGCAAGATCGCCATGGTTTTGGCTGGGTCAGCGCCGGCCATGGCGCGGATACCTTTGATTCCGGTGGCATGGCTGCCTTTGGCATACTGGCCTTGATCACCTTTGTAGTCCCAGCCGTGGCATTCTTTGCAGCGCCAGGTTTCATTGGCGGAGTTAGCGTAATAGGCCTTGGGCGGGTAGGCTGGGTGCGGTAGGGCCTGGCGTTGGCCGCCAGTGTGCACTTGCCAATCGTCATACAGCCTGCCGCCGTTGGCCACCGAAGCGACCAGATTCAGGCTGCGCAGGGTTTGTAAATAGGCCAACATGTTCACGGCAGTGTCTTCGCCCAGGGTGCGCAAGGCAGGCATGTTGCCACCAGGGTGACCGTTGAGCGCGACGTGAAGAATTTCTACCGGGCGTTGCCGGGCGGACTCCCCCAGTGGCGCGATTTCACGCAGACGGTCGCCTTCAAGGCCGTGGCACGCGGCGCAGACGGTGGCAAACACCTTTTGTGCGGAGGTTTGTCCTGGCTTGACATGTTTGGCCATCCCCACCAGTCGATTCATGTCGTACTGACCACTGGCAACAAAGTTGGCCAGGTCCAGGCGGTCGTTGTCGTCGAGTAGTTCGTCGTACCCGTGGTTGGCATCTTTGAGCAGTGCAGCGATAGCTTTCACGTCTGCCTTATGGCGGCCCTGAATGCCTATCACACCGTTGTTGCCCTTGTAGTCCCAGCCATGGCACTCCACACAGCGCCAAGTGTCCGACGTCACCCCTCGAGTCTGCTTGGTTTTAAAAGCTGGATTGATGTGGTTGGGTGTGCGACCCTTGATTTCGGCAGCCCAGTTGTCGTAAAGGCGCCCCCCCCGCACCACAGACGCGGGGTCATTGGCACTGGCGGGTGACAGTGTGAGAGCCGCCGTCATGGCCACCACCGTGGCAAGCAACATGCGTTTCATTGTGTGTCTCCTTGAAGGGCGCGAGAGTTCGCAAACCATTCTAGGTTTGCGCGCTGGCCTTACAAAAATGATTGCAGAGAAAAGAGGCTTGTGGCGGTCCGCTTCTCTCATTCATTGATAAAAATCAATCAATTGAAGGAGCAAATTTTTGCTAAAGGGCCCGGCCCTCGCCCGCCTCTTCAACCGTCTGCCCATCGCGTATGTGATAAATCCGCTTGAAAGTCGGGATGATCTTTTCGTCGTGGGTCACCACAATGATCGCCGTATGCGCTTGCAAAGCCATCTGGTTGAGAATGCGCATGACACCCAAAGCCCGTTCACTGTCTAAAGGTGCCGTGGGTTCATCGGCCAAGATGACTGGAGGCCGGTTGGCCAGCGCCCGTGCAATGGACACCCGTTGCTGCTCGCCACCGGAAAGTTGCGACGGCTGGGCTTTGGCACGGTGCTGCACGTCCAGCGCTGTCAGCAGCTCAAGCGCCCGGGCTCTTGAACTGGTGTTGGCTTGGCCAGCGAGCATAGGCAGCAGGGCCACGTTGTCCGTCACGTCCAGAAACGGAATCAGATACGGTGCCTGAAAAATAAAGCCAATGCGGTCACGCCTCAGTGCACGCAGGTCCGCCACTTGCCAGCCGTTGTCGTAAATGACGTCATCACCGAGTGTCATCTTGCCCGAGGTGGGTTCAATGATGGCACCCAGGCATTTCAGCAGTGTGCTTTTGCCCGAGCCTGACGGGCCGACCAGTCCAACGACCTCACCCGGTGCGACCGACATGTTGACGTTTTTCAGAGCCTCTACGGCGCTGTCGCCCTGGCCATAGACCTTGCGCAGGTTTTCAATGTGGATGCCACCACCTGATGCTTGGTTGGTCATGGTTTATCCAATCGCCTCAGCGGGGTCTACCTTGAGCGCGACTCGAATCGCCAGGGTGCTGGCCAGTGCACAGATCAGTAACGTGGCGACCAGACCCACCGCGGAGTCTTTGGGCAACAACAAGACATATTTTGGGAATACCGGTGCCCAGCTGGTGGCAGCCACTTTGCCCACCATGAAGCCGATCAAGCCCAGGCCTAAAGCCTGTTGCAAAATCATGCCAGCGATGGTGCGGTTGCGGGTGCCAATGAGCTTGAGAACCGCAATCTCCCGAATTTTTCCCATGGTCATGGTGTAGATGATGAAGGCCACAATGGCCGCACTGACCACCGACAAAATGACCAGAAACATGCCAATCTGGCGGGCTGAATTGGCAATCAGCTTGGCCACCAAAATCTCTTCCATCTGCAGGCGGGTAAACACCTGAACATGTTTCCAGCGTCGAAGCGGTTCGGCCACTTGCTCGGGCTGCCAGCCGTCCTGCAACTGCACCAGCACGGCATTGACGCTGTGACTGCTGGTCTGCAGTCCCAGTACCGCATCGAGCAGGCCTGGCACGCCCGGGCGATTAAAGGCCGGGTTGGACGCCGTGCGCAGGCGGTCGCTCACGATGGTGTCGTTGTCCTTGAGAAACTGCGCTTCCTGTGCGTCTTTCAGGGGGATGAACACCATGGGGTCGCCACCCGAGGACACCATGCGCTGGGTCAGGCCCACCACCGTGTAAGTGTGACGGCGCACGCGCAATTCTTCGCCCAACTGGATGCCGGTTTTGACATCGACGACCGCCTCATAGTGGTTACGGGTCAGCTGCCGGCCCGCCACCAGATAAGCTGGCGCACCAGGTTGGCCTGGCTCGGTGCCGACTACCATCACCCGGACTTCGTCGCCGCTGGCACGTTGAACCTGCTGAGTCAGGTAGGTGACGTTGGCAGCCTGGCCCACACCTGGCATGCCGCGCACACTGCGTACCACATCGTCCTTGAGGCTGGAAGCTTCGGCATATGGACCTTGCGTGTCTTTTTGGACCACCCAAAGGTCAGCACCACTGTTGCTCAGCAAAGCCTGGGCGTCATCCACCATTCCGCGGTAGATGCCAGCCATGGAGAGTGTCACGCCAATGAGCAAGCCCAGCCCCAGGCCCGTCAGGGCGAATTTGCCCCAGCCGTGCAAAATATCGCGCCCGGCCAGGCTGATCATGGCTTGTCCCCTGGCTGGATCAAGGCCTCGACCACCTGGACGCGAGCACCCGCTTTGAGGGCTTTCTCGCTGTAGACCACAACGCTGTCGTCTTTGGACAGCCCTTGCAAGACCTGCACTTTGCCGTCCAGGCTGCTGGCACCGAGTTGCACTGGGGCGAAGTCAAGGGTCTTGTCTTTGAGCCGCCAAACCCCAGCTTGCCCTTGCTGGCGCTGAATGCTGGCGTTAGGCAGCAGCAAGGCGGGTGCCGTGGTGGGCAATTGCAGTGTGACTTCGGCCATTTCACCGACAGATGCCCCGGCCGGTGTTTGGTCAAATGCCACTTGCGCAATTCGCTCTTCGGTGACGCTGTCGGCCAGCAGCTCGACGCGCGCGACTTGGCCGTTCAAGAGGGCTTGGGGTTTCGAGCGCAGCACGATGACGCCTTTGAGGCCTGGCATCAGCCCGCTGGAACGACCCTGGTCAACTCGCAGCTTGACCCACAGGCTGTCGGGGTCCATCAGGCGCAATACGGCTTGACCGGCCACCACGGTGCTGCCGGCTTCAAAGTCACGGCTGGTGACAACGGCATCTGCCGGGGCCAGCAATCGCACATTGCCACGTTGCTGGGCCAGGGCGGCACGCTCAGCTTTGAGTCGGTTGATATCTTGCCCGGCGCCCTTGAGGTTGGCTTGTGTGGCTTGCAGGGCGGCTTCCGCGGACGCCTGTTCTTGTAGGCGTGAGTCCAGTGCACCTGGGCTAATGAACTGCTGTCGCGCCAGGTCCTGGTTGCGCCGGGAGTTGGCTTCTGCCAATGACCGGCGTGCGGTGGCATCACTCACCTGAGCCTGGGAACTAGCTTGCGCACTGTCGGCGCGGGCCAGCGAGGCGTCCAGTGCGGCCAGGCGTTGATCCAGGTCCACCGGGTCCATTTCTGCCAACAATTGGCCGGCTTTGACGGCATCTCCCACATCGACCTTCACACTGAGCACCCGACCTGCCGCCGTGGGGCCGACCATCCAGCTGCGGCGTGCCTCCACAGTCCCGATGCCGAAAATGGATGGGCTCAAAGAGCCTTCCTTGGCCTGTATCACGGTGATTTTGATGGGGGCCAGTGGCCCGGAGCGCAGCGACACCCAGGCCACGGCACCCAGCAAAACCAGAATGGCGCCACCCAAGGCCAGGCGGCGTAACAGAAGTTGTTGAGAATTCATAGGGTGCTTTCGGGTTCAGGAAAGGGAGTCGGCTTGTATGCCGCGCTGAAAAATGGCAAAGACGCCAGGGGCAAGCTGCGCCATCCCAGCGACATGGCCTGAGATCAAAGACTGCATCACCAGACCCTGTATGGATCCGATGAATAACACGGCGGCCGCGGGCAAATCGAGCTGACGTGGCAACGCGCCGTCGGCTTGAGCCTGCGTCAGCAGACCTATCAGCAACTGGCGGTATTGCTGCATCAGGCGACGTACACCGGCTTTCAAGGCCGTGTCGTCGGGGCTCTGAAGCTCCTGGAAGATCACCCGTGGAACGCCGGGGTAGGCCATGACAAAGTCGACATGCGCCACAAAGACGCCTCGCAAGGCCTGCATGGGTGCCAGCCGGTTTTGATGGGCAGCATCGTTCAGACGCGCCATCAGTGTCGCGGTGACCCAGTCCATCACCGCCAGCCAGATCGCCTCCTTGCTGGCAAAGTGCCGAAATATGCCGCCTTGCGTGATGCCCACCGCCGTGGCCAGATCAGTGGTGGTGATGCTGGCTGGACTACGCTGCGCCGCCAGTGTCAGCGCGGCTTCAACCAACCCGGCTTGTCGGATCTCGGTGGCTTGTTTGGCGGGTTTGTCGAGTACTTGCATACCGGCTAAAGTAATTAAACAATTACTTATTGTAAGGCAATGCTGTTTGTGCCGTTGGCTGAGAATCCGATCGCTGTGTCGGTGTTGTACGTGACGCTGGCCTGACCCCAAAGCGCCAGGTACTCCTGCAAATTGCAAATAGCCACTGCGCGCCCGCGTGACTTGGGTCACCGAACTCATGGCAGGATTGCTGCTGTAATGTGTGTTTTATCTTGTCTGATGAGGAGCCTGTTGTGATGAATTTAAAATACTTTTTGCTGAGCCGCGGTGTGTTGGCGTCACTGCTGTGGGTGAGCCTGACGGCGCTGGCCCAAGAAGCCCCCGTGATGCTGGAAGCCCGCAAGGTGGCGGGTGCGGTGCCACCGAAATTGCTGGAGGTGCTCAATACCCAAATTGCCAAAGACGGTGTGGCCTCGGCTGTGACAGTTTGCAATGAAAAGGCCCCCCAAATGGCCAAGGCAGCGTCTGAACAATCGGGCTGGGCCATTCGACGTGTGTCGCTGCGCAACCGCAACCCGAAGGCGGTCCCCGATGCATGGGAACTTGCTGCCCTGGAAGACTTTGACCGCCGCGCTGCCGCAGGCGAAAGCCCCATGACGCTGGAGAAATATGCTGAAGTCGATACCGCCACCGGCAAGGAGGCGCGCTACATGAAAGCCTTGCCGGTACAGCAGGTGTGTGTGGCCTGTCACGGCGTTAGCGACAAAATCACACCCGAAGTGTCTGAACGCCTGCACACCCTGTACCCTGCCGACAAAGCCACCGGTTACACCGTGGGCCAGATCCGGGGTGCCATCACGATCCGCAAAGCACTCTGAAAGTTTTATAGGTCATATTGACCTGTAGCCTTTTCAGAATAAGCGCTATTTGCTATTTTTAGTGAAGCAATCATGGAGATGTCAGTGCCTTGATCTTCCGGTAGAGAGAGCGCTCACTGATACCCAATTGCTTGGCCAGCTCGGCCCGACTGCCGGTGTGGGATGCAACGATGCCTTGCAAGGCAACGTGGGCCAATGACTTGAGCGCACCCCGCGCGACCATTGGCGACTTGGTCTCGTCATCAGACGGGTTGAGAATCTGCGTGGGGTTATGGATCTGCCCAAGCAAGTTGCCCACTGGCCGTCGGCCTGATTTCAAGGCTTGTTCGACATGTGTGGATTCCAATGTGTCACCATCGCATAGCAGGGCCGAGCGCTCCAGCAGGTTGCGTAACTCGCGTACATTGCCTGGGTAGGCTTGCGCTTGCAATATCTCCAACGCGCCATCGCTGATACCGAGTTTGCGCTGGGGCGCTACCCGTGTCAGCAATGACAGCGTCAGCAAGGCAATGTCATCAATGCGCTCGCGTAGGGCAGGCAGATGAATCGGGAAGGTGCTCAAGCGGTAATACAGATCCTCGCGAAACTGGCCTTGTGCCACCATCTGGTCCAGGTTGCGGTGGGTGGCAGAAACCACCCTGATGTCGGCATGGCGCTGCTCTGTGCTGCCCACGCGTCGATAGGTGCCGGTTTCAAGCAGACGTAACAGTTTTACCTGCATGGTCAAAGGAATGTCGCCCACCTCGTCTAAAAACAAGGTACCGCCGCTGGCCGCTTCCACCAAACCGCTGCGGGCCGCATTGGCGCCGGTAAACGCACCGCGTTCGTGGCCGAACAACTCGGACTCAAATAGATTTTCGGGTAGGCTGGAGCAGTCAACCGGCACCAGTGCATGGCTGGCACGCCGGCTGGCCTCGTGCACCGCTCTGGCTACCAACTCTTTGCCGGTGCCAGACTCGCCCAACAGCAGAACCGTGGCCATGGATGGAGCCACGCGGGCCACCAGGGTCAGCATGTGTTGAAAAACGGCCGATCGCCCAATCAGTCCTTGGGCGCTGGCGTGGCCTTGTGCGACCCGCAGAGACTCCATTTTCTCAACGTAGAAAGCTTGCTGGCCGCTGGCATCGAGCAGGGGTGCCAGTTCAATGTTGACGTATTCCTCACCCTTGGACGTGTGGTGCATGTGCAGTACACGTTCTCGCTGACCTGACTCCCGCGAGCGCGCCAGCGGGCAAGATTCTCCAGCTTGGTCGCACGGCACGCTGAAGCGGTGTGACACCTCGTAACAGGTGCGCCCAACCACGCTGCGGTCCGGGCTGAATTGGCGCCGGTAGGCTGCATTGGCTGCCAGTATGCGGTATTGGTTGTCAAACAGAATGTGCGGCTCGGGCAGGCCTTCAACGAATGACATGAGTTCGGGCAGGGGTTTCAAAGTGAACCTTTTTAAATGAAGCTGTCATGTACTGTATGTCAAAACGCTGACAGTACTGCCATATGTGTCAGTGGCGCTTTGGCGTGACGGTTGTATTGACTGCATGGATCTACGTAAGACATTGAAAACAAATGGAATTTTTATCTTTTCGGTTTGGCACGGATATTGATAACACTGGGTATGTCCTATTGCACCTTGCCTTGTCATGAAGCCGGCTGACCAACTGTTGGTGAAGCGCCTGGGTGTAGTGCTGGTGATCAATCTGGTGTTTTTGTTTGGGTTGCGTGTCAACCGCAGCCTATGTGCAAGAGCATGACCACGCGGCTTATTGAGCCAACCCTTTTATTGATATTTTTTGGAGAACACCATGAATGCTTCTGTCACTTTTGATGCCCTGGCGGCCAATGCCAGTGACCACGACGCCGAGCGCCGCAAGATGGTGCTGCTAACGGCTGGCTCTGCAGGCGTAGCGGTAGTTGGGTTGGCCGTGCCGCTGGTGTCAAGTTTTGCGCCCAGCGAGAGGGCCAAGGCCGCTGGCGCAGCGGTGGAGGCAGACATTTCAGACATTGCACTGGGCGCAGTGAAAACCATCGAGTGGCGTGGTAAGCCGGTGTGGGTCATGCGCCGTACGCCTGAGATGCTTGCAAGTCTGGCCGCACAGGACAGCCTGCTGGTTGATCCGGCATCCAACGTCAAATCGCAGCAGCCGGCCTACACCCAAAATGCGCATCGCTCCATCAAGCCCGAATACTTTGTGGCCGTAGGTATTTGCACGCACTTGGGCTGCTCGCCCAACGCGGTGGCGGCAGGCTCGGCCAACCCCAGTGTGGGTGCGGATTGGAAGGGTGGTTTTTTCTGCCCTTGCCACGGTTCCACCTTTGATTTGGCAGGCCGCGTCTTTAAGAACAAACCGGCACCCACCAACCTGGAAGTGCCGCCCCACAAGTACCTCGCTGAAGGCCGGTTGCTGATTGGTGAAGACAACGCGGCTTGATCGCACATGAAGGAATTGACATGTGGCATTTCACTTGGGTGTTGGTCATTCTGAATGCACATGGCTCATCAAATCACCTTTATCGGTTCAGGTTTTGGCGCACTGTCAACCGTGCACGAAGTGCGCAAGCGCGATGCGCAGGCAGACATCACGCTGATTGCGCCACTCGTCGAACTGCATTACCTGCCGGGCTTCATCTGGATTCCCTATGGCCTGCGCACGCGTCAGCAGTTCATCATTCCTTTGGAAAATTTCTTTACCCGTATGCGCGTCAGGCACGTGGTTGCTGAAGTGACAGGCCTGCGCGACGGTGGCAGATGGGTCGATTCCACAGCAGGCGAGGTGCGTAACGATGCGCTGGTGATTGCCTCTGGTGGGCGCTTCATCAAGAAGCTGCCCGGCATTGAGCACGCTATCACGCCATGCGAAGGCATCGCAGCTGCCGAGAGAATTCGTGATCGGCTGAAAGCGATGTCGGGTGGCACGATTGCCATTGGTTTTGCCGGCAACCCCAATGAGCCCAGTGCCGTGCGTGGCGGGTCGATGTTTGAATTTTTGTTTGGCATCGACGAGCAGCTTAAGCGGGAAAGGCGACGCGACAAGTTTGAGTTGGTCTGCATCATTGACGCAATTGACCACGGTACCGTCGTGTTTTGCAATGAAAAGCGGCAAATCATCCTGCCGTCGTCACGCCTGTTCCGTTGGGTTAAACGCGGGTTTGAAATCGCTTACTTGAGGAAATACAAATGAAGACATCTGTGGCACTGTCACCGTATGAGTTTTTGGGCGGTGAGGCTGGCATCAAACACTTGGTTAATCGCTTTTATGAGTTGATGGATGAACTGCCAGAAGCTTATGCCGTGCGCCAGATACACCCTGAGAGCCTGAGTGGCAGTGCCGCAGGTTTGTTTGACTTTTTGTCTGGCTGGTTCGGTGGGCCACAGCTTTATACCGAGAAAAAAGGTCACCCACGTTTGCGCATGCGCCACGCACCGTATTCAGTCAGCCAAGGGATGCGTGACGAGTGGATGTTGTGCATGACACAAGCTATTGGTGAGCAAGTGGCGGACGACGAATTTCGGGCCTGGCTGGTCAACAGCTTTGCACAGATGGCGGATCATTTGATCAATACAGATCGTGTTCCTGTCTGTCATTTAGGTGACTAGTTAACTGACATAAATGGCAGTTGGCACCCTAGGCGTCTCAATGAGATTCCTTTGCATACTTCTAAGTCTTTGATTTATTTAGGTAATATATTCGGATGCAGGTCTGGCATGGTTTGTGAATGTGTTGTGACAACCTAACAATGCCTGTCATGAGGGATGGCGCTGCCAAGACCTCTAAAATTCTGCAGGCCAGGAGCACCTGAAATGTACTTTCGAATATTGCATGACGACACCAGCGGTGAGCTCACTTATCTGCTCGCTGACATGGATGCTCAGGAAGCGGTATTGATTGACCCCCACGCCCGTGACTTGCCGGTGTTGACGGCTTTGTTGGCCGAGCGGGAGTTGCGCCTGCGTTGGGTGTTGCGCACCCATCACCATGACGACCAACTAACGCTGGAGCGGCTAGCCTTGGCTCAACTGGCGGCACCCCTGATTCAAGGTGATGCCTTGCCAGCGGGCACCGAGCTGGATGATGGTGCCGTGTTGCCCTTTGGTGATGAGGTGATTCGGATGGTGGCGACTCCCGGGCACACCTTGTCTTGCCTGAGTTTTGGATGGCGAGACCGTTTTTTTTGTGGTGGTTTGCTGGCGGTGGCCGTATGCCCACATCAACCCCGGCCGTTAGCCCCTGAAGCTTTGTGGGACAGCGTGACGCAGCGAGTTTTCACCTTGCCGGACGAGACTCTGATCTTTGCCGGACATGAACGTCGGGCGCGCGCCGTCAGCACTGTGCTTGAGCAACGGCGCTGGCATCCTTTTTTTGCAGGATTGACACGTGATGAATTTTTGGCGCATATGGCGGCGCTGCCAGAAAAACAAGTAGCCGAATCTATTTTTTGAGGAATGACACATGAATGCCAAGAACAATGAAGCCAAAAAGGTGATTCCGATCACTGCAGTGGAGCCCGATGTACAGATGGTTTCGCTGTATGCCGCACACAAGAAGATTTACCCCAAGAGTGTGACGGGTGTATTTTCAAATTGGCGCTGGATCATGGTGTGGGTCACCCAGATCATTTTCTACGGCTTGCCGTGGCTGGAGTGGGGTCAGCGCCAGGCGGTGCTGTTCGATCTGAGCGTGCGCCGTTTTTATATCTTTGGTTTGGTGCTGTACCCCCAGGACTTCATTTACCTGACCGGCTTGATGATTATTGCAGCGCTATCGCTGTTTTTGTTCACTGCCGTCGCAGGGCGTCTGTGGTGTGGCTACGCTTGTCCGCAAACGGTGTACACCGAAATCTTTCTTTGGATTGAAAAGAAGCTGGAGGGCGACCGTTCAGCCCGCATTCGCCGGGATGAGGGCCCCATGACGGCTGAAACGTTTGCCCGCAAGGCAGGTAAACAATTTTTGTGGATTGCTTTTGCCTTTTGGACTGGTTTTACCTTTGTCGGTTACTTTGTGCCGATGCGCGAAATGGCTGGAGCATTTCTGGGTGGCCAACTGGCGGCCTGGGAGTTTTTCTGGGTCTTTTTCTACGCGTTTGCCACCTACGGTAATGCTGGTTTCATGCGTGAGCAGGTGTGTCTGCATATGTGCCCCTATGCACGTTTTCAGAGTGCCATGTTTGACAAGGACACCTTGATCGTGACCTACGATGAAGAGCGCGGTGAGCCGCGTGGTGCCCGCTCTAAGAAAGCTGACCCCGCCAAACTCAACCTGGGTTCGTGTGTTGATTGTGGCTTGTGTGTGCAGGTTTGCCCAACGGGTATTGATATTCGTAATGGTTTGCAATACCAATGTATTGGTTGCGGTGCCTGCGCAGACGTGTGCGACACGGTCATGGACAAAGTGGGGTATGCGCGCGGCTTGGTCAAATATTCAACCGAAAACGCCATGGCCAACAAATGGACTCCAAAGCAAACCCTGCGTCATGTGCTGCGACCCCGAATTTTGGTCTACACCAGCATTTTGCTGGGGATCGTGTTGGCGATTTTTGTCAGTCTGGCCATGCGCACACCGTTCAAGGTGGATGTGGTGCGGGATCGTGGTGTCATGGCACGTGTTGTGGATGCGGGTAAAACCGAAAATGTCTACCGTCTGCAGGTCATGAACGCGACCGAAGCGGATCAGCGTTATCGTATTTCCGTAACCGGGCTGCCAGGTTTGACGATCACCTCAGAGGACACGGTCAGCGTCAAGTCGACCGAAGCCAATACCGTGCCAGTGCGCGTGCAAGCACCGTTCGAGGTGGCCAAACCAGGGTCGCATGAGATTCATTTTGAAATTGAATCGCTGGACAGCCCGGGCAAATTGCGTGAGAAATCAACTTTCATGATTCCCCAGTAAGACATCGCGTGCCGCCATGGTTGCCTGTGGCGGCGCGGGGGTTTCTCATGATGACCAGGGTAACCTGACACCTACAATCTGCCCCAACAAGAGGTGGCATCATGCGAATTCTGATTTCTAATGACGATGGCTTTCAGGCTCCTGGCATTGTGGCTTTGTACGAAGCGCTGAAAGACATTGCCGACGTGGAGGTGGTCGCGCCCGAGCACAACAACAGCGCCAAGTCCAACGCACTGACCTTGCATTCGCCGCTGTATGTTCATCAGGCCAGCAACGGGTTTCGTTATGTCAATGGCACCCCGGCTGATTGTGTGCATATTGCGTTGACGGGGCTGCTGGACTATCGCCCCGACCTGGTGGTATCCGGGATCAACAACGGTGCCAACATGGGGGATGACACCATTTACTCCGGCACGGTGGGGGCGGCCATGGAAGGTTATCTGTTCGGCATTCCTTCCATCGCGTTTTCTCAAGTACAGCGCGATTGGCTGCACCTCGACGCTGCCGCCCTGAAGGCGCGGGAAATGGTGCTACAGATGTCGGAGCAAAATCTGGTTGGCAGTCAGGCCTGGTTGCTTAATGTCAATATTCCGAATTTGCCCTCCGAGCAGATGGGCCGTGTCAAGCTGTGCCGCTTGGGGCGCCGCCACGCGGCTGAACCCGTCATCACGCAAAAAAGCCCGCGCGGTGAAACCATGTACTGGATCGGCGCGGCGGGTGCCGCCAAGGATGATGCGGATGGCACCGACTTTCATGCCACCATGCAGGGCCACATTGCGATGACGCCATTGAAGGTGGACCTGACGGACCATGACCACTTGAGTTACTGGGCGCAAACCGCGTCCAAATTGTCAATGGGTGCGGGTCAGGCCTGATGGCTGGTAGCCATAAGCCCGCCCCGAAGGCCCGCCCGGGGTTTCCGGCACGACTCGATGCCAGCCCTTCAATGCCGCTGAGGTCCACGGTCAGCTTGGTTCGCCAGCCTGTTAACTCGTTGCCACAGAGACCGGTGGGGCTGGGTATGGATTCCAGCGCGGTGCGTTTGAGCATGGTGGCCAAGTTGTCCCAGCAGGGTTTGACAGATACACAGGTGTTGGCCGCCATGAGTGTGATCGAGCGCCATCGCTTTGTTGATTCGGCGCTGGTCAACCAGGCCTATGAAGACACCAGTTTGCCCATTGGGATGGGGCAAACCATCTCCAAGCCAGGTGTGGTCTCACGCATGCTGGAGCTTCTGCGCCAAGGGCGTGCCGAGCGCCTGGGGCGGGTGCTTGAAATCGGAACCGGTTGTGGCTATCAGGCAGCCGTCTTGGGGCAACTGTGTGTTGAGGTGTATTCGATCGAGCGTCTGCGCGGTTTGCACGACAAGGCCCGCGAAAATCTCCGGCATTTGCGGCTGGCCAATGTTCATCTGCTGTTTGGAGATGGCATGCAGGGTTACGCCAAAGGCGCGCCTTATGCGGGCATCATCGCCGCGGCCGGTGGTGAGGCCATCCCCCAATGCTGGCTGGATCAACTGGCCGTGGGTGGGCGATTGGTGGCGCCGGTTGCTGCCGGCGCGCAAAGCCCCGGTCGTCAGGCTCTGGTCGTGGTCGACAAGACGGAACAGGGTTTGCGCCAGACCGTGATGGAGGCTGTTCACTTCGTCCCCTTAAAATCAGGGATTGCTTGACAGGGATTTGTATGACTGGTTTGAATCGACGATGGGGTTTGGGATGCAGTGCGGCTTTGCTTGCGCTGCTGCTGGTGGGCTGCAGCACCCGAAGTCTGAACCGTGCACCGGTGGAAGACCGTCCGTTGCGCTCGGCTGTCACCGAGACCAAAACCGCCGCCGATGTGAAGATCGCTGCGGACATTCCGGTGGTCAAGCAGCCTCCCGGTTTTGAAAACGCCGGTCTGCCCGGCTACTACACCGTCAAGCCTGGCGATACACTGTTGCGGATTGCCCTGGAAAATGGTCAATCCATGAAAGACATTGCGCGCTGGAGCCATGTCGACAACCCCAATCGCATCGAAGTGGGGCAAGTCCTGCGGGTGGTGCCGCCTCTTGGCAATGAGGTTCTGGTCAAGCCGGTGGCCAAACCGCAGGTCGAGGCGACGCCGGCTACTGCCGCAGCCTCTGCCCAGGCTCCTGCATCGGCAGCCAGTGCGGCTGCTGTTGTCAGCAAACCTGCTGCGGCAGAGGGCGATATCAACTGGATCTGGCCCGCCAGCGGCGCGGTGATAGCCGGGTTCGACGAGGTCAAAAACAAGGGCGTCGATATCGGGGGCAAGGCCGGTGACCATGTGTTGGCGGCGGCTGACGGCCGGGTGGTCTACGTGGGTGCAGGGCTGCGCGGTTACGGCAATCTGATTATCTTGAAGCACAACAATGTCTATTTGACCGCATACGCTCACAACCAGACTTTGTTGGTCAAGGAAGATCAATCTGTGTTGCAGGGGCAGAAGATTGCCGAGATGGGTAACAGTGACGCGGACCGCGTGAAGCTGCATTTTGAAGTGCGTCGTCAGGGCAAGCCGGTCGACCCAGCCAAGTATTTGCCGGTACGCTAGCCGGTTGCGGCTGCTGGACCCGTGGGGTCACCCACATCACTGAGCAAATCAAACGAATGACTGAAATAACTGAAGTGCCGGCAAAAAAGGCCGTTCCAGACGATTGGCTGTGGGTTGAATCCCTGGATCTGGAGGCGCAGGGCGTGGCGCACAAGGCCGACGGCAAGGTGGTTTTCATTGAGGGTGCCTTGCCGTTTGAGTATGTGAGTGCCAACATCAACCGGCACAAGAACAACTGGGAGCAGGGTACGCTGACGGCGATTCATCGCGCATCCTCGCAGCGCGTGGAGCCGGTTTGTCCGCATTTCGGTTTGCACACCGGCGCTTGTGGTGGCTGCAAGATGCAGCATTTGCACAGCAGTGCGCAAGTGGCTGTGAAACAGCGCGCACTCGAAGACAACCTGTGGCACTTGGGCAAGGTGAAGGCCGACCAAATCATGCGACCGATCGAGGGGCCAACTTGGGGCTACCGTTACCGGGCGCGCCTGTCGGTACGCTTTGTGCGCAAAAAGGGCACCGTGCTGGTGGGATTTCACGAGCGCAAAAGCCGCTATGTGGCAGACATGGGCGTTTGTCCGGTGTTGCCGCCCCAGGTTGAAGCCTTGCTGTTGCCGCTGCGTGCGCTAATTTCAATCATGGACGCTGTCGAGACCGTTCCTCAGATTGAACTGGCCTGTGGCGACAAGGTGATCGCCCTGGTACTGCGCCACATGGAGCCCTTGAGTGAGGCGGACCAGGCGCGTTTGCGTGAATTTGCGCATCAGCACCCGCCGGTGCAATGGTGGCTCCAGTCCAAAGGGCTGGATACGGTGTGTTTGCTGGACGAAGGTGGTGAGCCGTTGGCTTACGCCTTGCCGGACTTTGGCGTCACCATGCCGTTTCGGCCGACCGACTTTACGCAGGTCAACCCGCACATTAACCGTGTGTTGGTGTCACGGGCGCTGCGCTTGCTAGATGTGCAGAAGAACGAACGCGTGATTGATTGGTTTTGTGGCCTGGGTAATTTCACCTTACCGCTGGCGACTCAGGCACGCGAAGTTTTGGGTATTGAGGGCAGCGAGGCCTTGGTCGCTCGTTCCCGCGAAAACTATATTAAAAATAGCAAGCCAGACCAGAGTAGTCGTGCGTTATGCGCTACTTTATTTGCAGCAAGAAACCTTTTTGAGATGACACCTGAAGTGCTGGTAGGGGATGGCCGTGCCGATAAGTGGCTGGTGGACCCACCGCGGGAGGGCGCTGTGGCTTTGGTGCGCGCGCTGGCCGACTTGCATCAGCAGCGTTGTGGCTCCAGCGAGGTCGCGGCCACGCCCGAGGCCCAAGACTGGACGCCACCGCAGCGGATCGTCTATGTCAGTTGTAATCCATCCACCCTGGCGCGCGATGCTGATGTGCTGGTGCACCAAGCGGGCTACCGCTGCACAGCTGCCGGTGTGGTGAATATGTTTCCGCACACCGCGCATGTGGAAAGTCTGGCGGTTTTTGAACTGGTGCACTGAATTCCGTTGGACCCCGACCTGGCGCGCCGCTACGGGCTGTCTTGGCGTGTAATCAGTGGGCGGCGGTCTTGGCCTTGGTTTTGGCCTTGGGCTCGACGATCACTTCTTCAACCGGCTGCGCAGGTGCCGGCGTGGAGGCCAGTGGTGCTGGAATCTCAGCGCGCAGTCCTTCTAGCTTGTTTTCCCGCATGTAGGCGTCCATCTCAAGCCACCCTGCATAGATGGCGGCCTTATTGACCCCTTTGTTCAAGGTGTAGCAATCTTCTATGCTGCGCAAGCCATGTCGACAGGCGCCACCAATCGCCTTGGCGTCGGCCTCCTTTTGAGCCACCTTGGGGTCAGGCCCCAAGCCCAGCAGGTCGCAGGCTGACAGCAGCAGAGCTGTAAAAAGGATCAGCAAGCGTCTGGACATAGGTAAAGTGAAAGGTTAGAAATGAAATTTGATAGCACTGGATTGTCATTCAAACACATGAATGCATTGGACTAAGCAAGAAAAAAGGCCCGAACGGGCCTTTTGTTTGAAAGATGGGCATCAGCTCATCAATCGCGCTCACCCCCCATGATGCCGAGCAGAGCCAGCAAACTCTGGAACACATTGATGATGTCCAGATACAGCGCCAGTGTGGCACTGATGTAGTTGGTTTCACCGCCATCCACAATTTGTTTCAAGTCATACAACATATAGGCGCTGAACACACCAATCGCCGCGACCGAGATCGCCATCATGCCCGCAGTCGAGCCCACAAACACATTGATGATGCCCCCCACCATGATGGCCAATGCACCCACAAACAACCACTTGCCCATGCCAGACAGGTCACGCTTGATCACGCTGGACAGACTGGCCATGACAAAAAATACACCTGCCGTGCCACCGAAGGCGGTCATGATCAGGTCAGGCCCATTTTTGAAGCCCAGCACCATGGCAATCATGCGTGACAGCATCAATCCCATAAAGAAGGTGAAACCCAGCAGCACCGGAACGCCCGCAGCAGAGTTCTTGGTCTTTTCAATGGCGTACATGAAGCCAAAAGCGCCGCCCAAGAAGAGCACCAGGCCCAAGCCACCGCCGAGCGATTGAGTGATACCCGTCGCCACGCCGAGCCAAGCGCCCAGAACGGTGGGTATCAAACTGATGGCCAACAGCCAATAGGTATTGCGCAAGACGCGATTACGCTGTTGCGCCCCGGTGTTGACGCTGTAGTCACGGTCCATAGATGGAACGGGATTAAACATTGCTTGACTCCTTTAGTCGGTTAACTGAATGTGGGACGCATTTTAGGGTAAGCCGCAGTTTTCAAGGCGTTTGGGTCGCCGGCTCCTACTTTTAGTGAGGCTACTTGTCACCGCAATGGGGGCAAATACGGGCTGCCTCGCGGTTATGCTTCTCACTTTAATCTTCAAGAGATCATGGCATGAAATCCAAGTTTTTTTTAGAGTTGTCGGATATCAAGGCGATTGCAGCGGCTGCCGAGGCAGAAGCGGTGCGAAACCAGTGGGCCGTGACGATTGCCATCGTGGACGATGGCGGGCACCTGCTGTGGTTGCAGCGTATGGACGGCGCAGCGGCCATATCTGCCAACATCGCGCCTGCCAAAGCGCACACGGCGGCCATGGGACGGCGTGAAACCCGGGTTTACGAGGAGATGATCAATGGTGGACGCGCTTCGTTTCTCAGCGTGCCCGGCATTGATGGCTTTCTGGAGGGGGGGGTGCCCATCTTGAAAGACGGGGTTTGTCTGGGTGCCGTGGGCGTCAGCGGCGTCAAGTCTGTCGAAGATGCACAAATCGCCAGAGTTGGCATCGCAGCGCTGGCGCTGTAACGTCAGCGGATCGTTGTAGCTTCAGCTTCAATAGGTCAGGCGCTCGGGCCGCAGTTCTTGCAGGATGGTGGTGGCAATCTCTTCAATGGATTTGGTGGTGGTTGACAGCCACCTGATGCCGGAGCGACGCATCATGGCCTCTGCCTCGCGAACTTCGTGGCGACAATTGGCCAATGAGGCGTATTTGGAGTTGGGGCGACGCTCGTTGCGTATCTCGCTGAGCCGCTCTGGCTGAATCGTCAAGCCAAAGAGTTTCTTGCGTTGGGCTTTCAGGGCAGGCGGTAGGTCCTGGCGCTCAAAATCCTCTGGTATCAGCGGGTAATTGGATGCCTTCAAACCATATTGCATGGCCAAGTAAAGGGATGTCGGCGTCTTGCCGCTGCGACTGACTCCCACCAAAATCACATCCGAGTTCTCCAGGTCGCGGTTGGACTGACCGTCGTCGTGTTCCAGTGAAAAGTTGATCGCTTCAATGCGCGACTGATACTCCTGGCTCTTGCTGGAGTCACTGAATCGGCCGATGCGGTGATTGGACTTGAGGTTGAGTTCTTCTTCTAGCGGGTGGACAAAGGTGCTGAACATGTCCATGAGCATGCCCTGGCAGCCATCCGTGATGACTTTGAGCACTTCTGTGTTGGCCAGGGTGGTGAAGACGATCGGCCGCTTGTTGTCGATGGTCCGGGTGTGGTTGATTTGGCGCACAGCGGAATGCGCTTTATCGACGTTGTCAACAAACGGCAACCGGACGCGCTGAAGCGTGGCCTCAAACTGGTTCAGGATGGCGTTTCCAAAGGTCTCTGCGGTAATACCCGTGCCGTCCGAGACAAAGAATACTGTTCTATTGGGCATGATGTGGCTCGCTAGGGGTTGAAATGGTTCTGGCGCATGGGTCCCACTGGAGCGCGCCAAAGACGTTGGTCTGAGCTTTGTTCAAGCCTACAATAATTATCTTCCAACTGATTCGCGTCACCGCTTTGTTCGAACCAGAACAACAACACCATGAACAAAGCTTTGCGTCGACACGCGCCAAGAAGTAAGCGCTTGTCAGCACCGGTTTTTTAACTTCTGGAGAATCCTCATGACAGCACTTTTTTTGGCGACAGACCTCGTTGTCCCTTTCGAAAAACTAAGGATGACCGATGTCGACTCGGTGGGCGGCAAGAACGCCAGCCTGGGGGAAATGATTTCTAACTTGCCCACAGGCGTGAAAGTTCCGACCGGGTTCGCCACCACCGCACATGCATTTCGCGAATTTTTAGCGTTTGAAAATCTGAGTCAAAGAATCAATGCGCGCTTGGCGGCGCTCGATACCGAAGATGTCAATGCATTGGCGGTTGCCGGTGCCGAAATCCGGGCCATGGTCGAGAAACAACCCTTTCCTGCTGCCGTTGAGCGGGATATTCGCCAGGCCTTTGCGGTGCTGTGTGCTGACAACGCTAACGCATCGTTTGCCGTGCGGTCGTCGGCGACGGCAGAAGATTTGCCTGACGCATCCTTTGCCGGGCAACAAGAGACGTTTCTGAACGTCACGGGCATAGAAGCTGTTCTGCACAAGATTCGCGAAGTCTTTGCATCGCTTTACAACGACCGGGCGATCAGCTACCGGGTTCACAAGGGTTTTGCCCACGAACATGTGGCGCTCAGTGCCGGTATTCAGCGCATGGTGCGGTCTGACCTGGGCGCCTCAGGCGTGATGTTCACCATCGACACAGAGTCCGGATTTGATCAGGTGGTTTTCATCACTTCCAGTTATGGTCTGGGTGAAACTGTGGTTCAAGGCGCGGTCAATCCCGACGAGTTTTACGTGCACAAGCCAATGCTCAAGGCCGGCCATCAGGCCGTGATTCGCCGAAATCTGGGCTCCAAACTGATTCAAATGCAGTTTTCAACGGCCGAAGAGAAGGCTGCCACCGGTCAATTGGTGAAGACCACGGATGTGCCCGCAGAACTGCGCAACCGTTACTCATTGACTGATGCAGACGTGCAAAAGCTGGCCGCTTATGCCTTGGTGATTGAAGAGCATTATGGTCGTCCGATGGATATTGAGTGGGGCAAGGACGGCATCGACGGCGAACTCTACATCCTGCAAGCGCGTCCTGAAACCGTCAAGAGCCAGGCATTTGGCAAGGTGGAGCATCGTTACAAGCTCAAAAGCAAAGGTGTTGTGATGTCGCATGGTCGTGCCATTGGCCAAAAAATTGGCACCGGCCCGGTCCGGGTGGTGCACAACATCAGCGAGATGGATCGGGTGCAGCCGGGGGATGTTCTGGTGACCGACATGACCGACCCCAATTGGGAGCCGGTGATGAAGCGGGCGTCAGCCATCGTCACCAATCGGGGTGGCCGAACCTGCCACGCCGCCATCATTGCGCGCGAGCTGGGGATTCCAGCCGTGGTGGGATGCGGCAATGCGGACCAAGTGTTGAAAGAGGGCATGCTGGTCACGGTGAGTTGTGCTGAAGGCGATACCGGTTTTGTATATGACGGCTTGCTGGAGACCGAGGTCACCGAGGTGCAACGGGGTGCCATGCCAGAGATTCCGGTCAAGATCATGATGAATGTGGGTAACCCGCAACTGGCCTTTGACTTCTGCCAGTTGCCCAACACGGGCGTGGGCTTGGCGCGGTTGGAATTCATCATCAACAACAACATTGGTGTGCACCCGAAGGCAATTCTGGATTACCCCAATATTGATGCTGACCTGAAAAAGGCGGTGGAGTCGGTGGCGCGTGGACACGCTTCACCCCGGGCGTTTTATGTGGATCGCGTGGCTGAGGGCGTTGCCACCATTGCTGCGGCATTCTGGCCCAAGCCGGTGATTGTTCGGCTTTCTGATTTCAAGAGCAATGAGTACCGCAAGCTCATCGGTGGCAGTCGTTATGAGCCGGAAGAAGAAAATCCGATGCTGGGTTTTCGTGGTGCCGCCCGCTATGTCAGTGCGGATTTCGGTGAGGCCTTTGCCATGGAGTGCGAAGCGCTCAAGCGTGTGCGCAAGGAGATGGGTCTGGTCAATGTACAGGTGATGGTGCCCTTTGTGCGTACCTTGGGCCAGGCCAAACGGGTCACGGAGCTGTTGGCAGAGCATGGCCTCAAGCGGGGTGAAAATGACCTCAAATTGATCATGATGTGCGAGATCCCAAGCAACGCGATTTTGGCGAATGACTATTTGCAGTATTTCGATGGCTTCTCAATCGGGTCGAACGACCTGACGCAGCTGACCTTGGGACTGGACCGTGATTCTGGACTGGAACTGCTGGCCAAGGATTTTGACGAACGCGATCCGGCTGTGACTGCGCTGATTTCCATGGCGATCACGGCCTGCCGAGCCCAGGGCAAATACATTGGTATCTGTGGCCAGGGGCCCAGTGACCACCCCGACTTTGCGGTTTGGCTGATGCATCAGGGCATTTCGTCGATCTCGCTCAATCCCGACACGGTAGTTGCAACTTGGCAAAACCTGGCAGCCCAACCGTAAACACCTGCTGCGTTGATGACGCTCAAGTGGCATCTTCGCTCGAAGATGTCCACTGGAGTCTCTATGCCTGAAAGCCAACCGGACGCGAGCTTTTCACGCTGGCACGCTTGGCTATTGGGCGCCTGGTTTTGCGCCTCTTTCGGGGTGGTTTTTTTTGCGTACGACCTGCAGCATGTTGCGGCGGGTTGGCCGGTTTCCTACTGGTTCGCAGCCCAAGGCAGCGTGCTGATCTTTATCCTGGTGGTGGCCCTGTTTGCCTGGATTGCCAACCGCCGGGAAGGGCCTGCCGCGGAAGTTGACCCCGACTACCTTGTGTATACCCGGCGGATTCACGGCCGTTTTTTTGCCTATGTGGTTCTGTTCTTGCTGTTCCTGCTGGTGCTTGCGCTGGCGGAGCGAGCTGGATTGAGAAAAATTTGGGTGGGTGCCATTTTTTTGTTTGCAACGGTATTTTTGTATGCCTTGATTGGAATCTACGACCGGACCTCCAAGGCATCTGAGTACTACGTTGCCGGGCGACGCATTCCGGCGGTTTACAACGGCATGGCGGTGGCTGCCGATTGGATGAGTGCTGCGTCGTTCATCAGCATGGCGGGTGGTTTGTATTTGCAGGGGTTTTCCGGTTCCGGATCGCAACCCGGTGGCCTGGCTTATGTGCTGGGGTGGACTGGTGGCTTTTGCCTGGTGGCGCTGCTGGTTGCTCCCTACTTGCGCCAAATGAATCTCTACACCGTGCCAGATTTTTTTGGTGCCCGATACGGCGGGCGCTGGCCGCGCATCATTGCTGCCTGGTCAGCTGTTTTGTGTTCATTTACCTATGTTGTGGCGCAGATTTATGGGGTGGGTTTGATCACCTCGCGCTTGACCGGTGTGCAATTTGAGATTGGCATCCTGCTGGGTTTGGGAGGGGTGCTGGTGTGTTCGTTCTTGGGTGGCATGCGAGCCGTTACCTGGACCCAGGTAACGCAGTATGTGGTGCTGATTTTGGCCTTTTTGATCCCGGTGTCCTGGTTGGCCTATAAACAGTTGGGTAACCCCCTGGCGCCTTTTGCCTACGGCCAACAATTGCCAAAAATCGCCCAGCTTGAAACCCGGCTGATGGCATCACCTGCCGAGCAAGAGGTGATACATGAGTATGCCAAGCGATCAAGCGACTATGCGCGAAAGTTGGAAAACGTGACGGAGTCGCTTGAGCACGAAAAGAAGGCGCTTTACGACGAAATCCAGCGTCTGACGCGTACCCATGCAGATGAATCTGAGATTGTGGCCGCGCGCCGTGCGCTGGCCGCGTTGCCACGCGACGAGGCCAGTGCGCGTGAGCGTTGGACACGCGCAATGACAGACAACATGGACCGAGCCAAACCCTTGGGGGGCATGCCATTGCATACCCGACCGTTCGCGGGTGACCCGGATGGGACACGAGTCGAACAGAAAGCGTTTGAAACCTCACGGCGAAATTTTTTGGCGCTGATGTTTTGTCTGATGGTGGGCACAGCCGGCCTGCCGCATTTGCTCACACGTTTCTACACGGTGCGATCGGTGACGGAGGCTAGAAACTCGGTGACCTGGTCACTTTTTTTCATTGCCTTGTTGTATCTGGCGGCCCCAGCATTGGCGGTGTTGGTCAAATTCGAGATCATGGGTCACTTGGTGGGGCAGCGCTTTGATGAGTTGCCGTCCTGGATCGCCCAGTGGGCCCGGATGGACTCTTCACTCATTTCGGTCAGCGACATCAATGGCGATCAGATCTTGCAGTTTGCCGAGTTGAAGCTGGGGCCAGACATTGTCATGCTGGCCACACCAGAAATTGGTGGGCTGCCTTACGTCGTGTCTGGCTTGGTCGCAGCCGGCGGCTTGGCCGCTGCGCTCTCCACCGCCGATGGTTTGCTGCTGACCATTGGCAACGCGCTGGCGCATGACCTGTTTTATCGCGGTGAAAGCGATCGGGCTGCGGTGGTTCGCCAAGTGATGTTATCTAAATTTGCCCTGCTTTTGGTCGCCTTGCTGGCGGCTTATGTGGCGGCACAGCGTCCGGCGGATATTTTGTTTTTGGTCTCCGCATCGTTTTCTTTGGCCGGAGCCGCCTTTGTTCCGGTGATGATTCTGGGTATTTTTTGGTCGGGTGTCACACGACCTGCGGCCGTGGCGGGCATGTTGAGTGGGTTGGGTCTGACCCTGTACTACATGCTGGTCAATCTTCCCTCTGTTAGAGTATTTTTTGGTTTACGGGGCAGCGGTTTATGGTTTGATATCGAGCCCATTTCCGCAGGTGTCTTTGGCGTGACGGCGGGCGTGCTGGTGACTCTGTTGGTGAGTTTTTTCACGCAGTCTCACAAGCGATTGGCGTGACACCTCAACGCCAATGTGCTGGGAAAGATGGGCCGGTTTTCGGAAATAGTTATAATAGTCGGCTAACCTTGCCACACCCCAATGAGACGCTGGGGGTGGCTTTTCGCCTCGATTGAGGTACTTCCAAAAGGAGTTTCAATGCGTCATTATGAAATCATTCTCATGATCCATCCGGATCAGAGCGAACAAGTTCCTGCCATGCTGGAACGCTACAAAGGCATGATTGTTGCCGGTGGTGGCAAAGTGCATCGGGTTGAAGACTGGGGTCGTCGCCAGTTGGTCTACATGATCAACAAGCTGGCCAAGGCGCACTACTTGTGTGTCAATATCGAAGCGGATCAAGCGGTCATGGCTGAACTGGAGCATGCTTTCAAGTTCAATGATGCCGTCCTGCGTCATCTGACCGTGTTGAAGAAAAAGGCTGACACCGGCCCATCTTCGATGATGAAAACTGTCGAGCGTGAAGACGCTCGCAAGACACAGCAAGCTGAATATCAGGCTTGAAGCATTGAAATCCAGTAGGCATTGAGTCTGATTGCCAACCAACTGAACCTGACAGCGAGCGTCCTCGAAGTAGAACCTTTGCGGTACACGCCTTCAGGTATCCCTGCAGTGAACAGTCGTCTGGAGCACGTCTCCGAGATGCTGGAAGCAGGTCAGGTCAGGCAAGTCAAGGCCACCATGAAATCCGTGGCGTTCGGTGCAGTTGCAGAGCAACTCGCCAGTCAGGATGTCGGTAGCAGCTGGAATTTCAAGGGCTTTGTGGCAACACCCCGTGGTGCAAAGCACGTTGTGTTTCACATTCAAGAATTTGCTCAACAGTAACGCATTTAGATTTATTTAAGGAGTCCATCATGGCCGGACCAAAACGTTTTAATAACAAAGACAAGCGCCCCAAGCGCCCCGCTCAAAATCTGCTGTTCAAGCGCAAGCGCTTTTGCCGCTTCACGGTAACGGGCGTTGAAGAGATTGATTACAAAGACATCGACACCTTGCGTGATTTCATTGCTGAAAACGGCAAGATCATTCCCGCACGCCTGACTGGCACCCGTGCCATTTTCCAGCGTCAGCTCAACACCGCTATCAAGCGTGCGCGCTTTTTGGCCATGTTGCCTTACAGCGATCAGCACAAGATCTAAGGACCCCACACCATGCAAATCATTCTGCTCGACAAGGTGGTTAACCTTGGTAATCTCGGCGAAATTGTCCGTGTCAAAGACGGCTATGCACGCAACTTTTTGATCCCTACCGGCCGCGCGCGTCGCGCGACGGAAACAGCCAAGAAAGAGTTTGAAGTGCGTCGCGCTGAACTCGAAAAGGCTGCTGCAGCCAAGCTGGCTCAGTCGCAAGCTGTCGGCGAAAAGCTGGCCGGTACCACGTGCAAGCTGACTCAAAAGGCCGGCGTGGATGGACGTTTGTTTGGTTCCGTGACCAATGCGGACATCGCTGAAGAACTGACCAAGAACGGCTTTGCCGTGACCAAGGCCCAGATTCGTATGCCCAACGGCCACATCAAGGTGGTCGGTGACAGCACAGTGGGCATCGCTTTGCACACCGACGTGGTAGTGGACATCACTGTCTCGGTTTACGGCGAAACAGCTTAAGCGTTCTACGTTCTCCCTGTAAGCCGCCTGAGCGCAAGCTCTGGCGGCTTTTGTATTGCTGTTCTGCCATGACCTTGTTTGCACAGCTTATTCACAGCCTTTACGACACTTTCCCCCAGCTTTGTCACTCGACACCCATGTCGACACCCCTTAGCATCGGGGATTGAAGGAACCACCCATGTCAGCAGTACTTTCCGCTCTTCACGACGACCAGGGACACGACCGTCAGGTTGCCCAGTTGCGCATTCCACCTCATTCCATCGAGGCAGAATCCAGCGTGCTGGGTGGCTTGTTGCTGGACAACGCGGCTTGGGATCGGGTCAGCGATGTGCTGTCCGAGCACGATTTTTACCGCTATGAACACCGTGCCGTTTTTGCGGCGATGAGTGTCCTGATCAACGCCTCCAAACCGGCTGACGTGATCACGGTGTATGAACAGTTGCAGAGTTCGGGTAAGGCGGAAGAAATGGGTGGC
>JFJP01037172.1_pt1 | contig 40376 bp, 30 predicted proteins | sample 431651 | NCBI WGS metagenome assembly JFJP01 (sample SAMN02602958, study PRJNA72255) | Microbial mat metagenome, whole genome shotgun sequencing project. | biome: fresh water; feature: sink hole; material: water; isolation source: purple microbial (photo- and chemosynthetic) mats found in...
ATTCTCCTCATGTACAATTCGGAGAAACCGTAATAGTTTTTTGGATTTAATTTATGGAGGGTCCCGGCAAGCGCCCGGACCCTCTTTTTTTTCTTAAATGGATCTTATGCGGAACAGGATATTGGGTGCATGGTTCGTTGTCCTTCTGGTGCTGACCCTGTCATGCGAGAAGAACCCGGGTGGTGGCACTGCCGGCACTGTCCAGCTGGTAAGGGCAAAAGTCGGAACGGTCTATCTTGACCTTCAAAATACAATCGGGGAAATCCCTGTAGACAAGAATGTCGTCATTGAATTCAGCAATGTGCTTGACACTGCATCTGCCAGGAAGAGCGTTCTGCTGAAAAAGAATGGTGTCACCCAGGTTACAGGCCTCTTCTCATACATGGACGGAAACAGTACAGTGGCTCTTACCCCCTCTCAAAACCTGGAGCACTATGCAGAATACACACTTGAGGTAACCTCTTCTTTAAGAGGGATCAACGGGGAGACCTTCCCCGGTGTGAAATACACCTTTAAAACCATCAACGGGAAGATGGTTATCACATCGGTAACCATAAACGGCCAGTCTTTTTTGCCACCGGCTATTCCCAGAAATGTGGGCAGGCTTGCAACAACGATTGTTGTGGATTTTTCCGAGGCTCTTAATCCCACAGATTATCAGTCCTCGTTCAATTTTCAGGCACCTTTCAGCATCTCACTCTCCAACGGTGACAAAAGGGTAACTGTCACAAGTACGGGTACGCTTGATTATTATAAAAAATATTCTTTCATCATTTCGAGCGCTCTGAAGGGGGTTAACGATTTCAATTTCGACGGGTTCTCCAACTCATTCATCACAGACCTTGACCCGTCTCTGAAGTTTCCGTTGATTTCAGATGACGAGCTGCTTGATCTTGTTCAGCGACAGACATTCAGGTATTTTTACGACTTCGCCCATCCGGCCAGTGGCATGGCCAGGGAACGCAATACCTCAGGTGACGTGGTTACCACCGGAGGAACCGGCTTCGGCGTTATGGCCCTGATCGTTGCAATGGAGAGAGGTTTTATTACAAGGAATGAGGGGCTTGCTCACATGGACAAGATGCTCGATTTTCTTGAGACATGCGACCGCTATCACGGTGCGTGGCCTCACTGGCTCAACGGGGTAACAGGTAAAACAGTACCGTTCAGCCAGAAGGATGATGGCGGTGACCTTGTGGAGACATCCTTTCTAATACAGGGTCTGATTGCATTCAGGCAATACATGAATTCCGGGGTGCCGGCCGAGCAACTGCTCATAAACAGGATAAACGTACTGTGGCAGGCTGTCGAATTTGACTTTTTTACTCAGGGGCTCAACGCATTGTACTGGCACTGGTCTCCCACCTACGGGTTTAACTTGAACATGGTGCTGCGTGGCTACAATGAGACCCTGATCTGCTATGTACTGGGCGCGGGATCACCCACACATACAATCAGCAGAGATACTTACAGGTACGGTTACATGAATAACGGAGGCATTCTCAACGGCAGTTCCTATTACGGTATAACGCTTCCGATGGGCTGGCCTTACGGCGGTCCGCTCTTCTTTACTCACTATTCCTTCCTGGGGCTTGATCCGCGTGATCTTGATGATATTTATGTTAATTACTGGGATCAGAACGTATCCCACTCCCTTATCAACTGGAAGCATTGCGAGACAAACCCCAACAATTATGTAAGTTACAGCAGTGAATGCTGGGGTCTTACTGCCAGCGATAACCAGTCGGGGTACAGCGCACATTCACCCACCAATGACCTGGGTGTAATCACTCCCACGGCAGCACTGTCATCAATGCCATATACCCCGGAACAATCAACGGATGCCATCAGGCATTTCTACTACATGCTTGGTGACCGGCTCTGGGGTGAATATGGCTTCTATGATGCCTTCAACGCTACCGTGGGGTGGTGGGGCACCTCTTACCTGGCAATAGACCAGGGTCCGATCATTGTCATGATCGAGAACTATCGTACCGGGCTGCTCTGGGACCTGTTCATGACGGCTCCCGAGATAACAGCCGGGCTCGATAAACTGGGATTTACCTACTGAAAATCGATGAGAACGTCATACCTTACCTTACTGGCGGTCCTTGTGCTTGTCTCCTGCAACCGGCAGGTGCAGCTCAACTACACATCCAAGGGCCGGGCCATTTATAACCTGGCAGCCGGCGAAGAGGCAATGCTTGACTCGATCCAGGAGAAGACTTTTCAGTTCTTTCTGTATGAGCATCATCCCGAATGGGGAATAGTCAAGGACCGCACTGCGGCATGGGCGCCGGCAAGCATCGCCTCTACCGGATTCGCGCTGCCATCTTTTGCCGTTGGCGTGGAGAGGAACTGGATAACCCGTGACGATGCGGCACGGATAACCCTTAACACCCTCGACTTTTTCGTCAATTCGGTGCAGAGTGCTGATACTGCCGTGACCGGCTACAAGGGATTCTACTACCACTTCCTGCGAATGAGCACAGGCACCAGGGAATGGAGATGCGAACTGTCGACTGTGGATACGGGCCTCCTAATGATGGGAATAATCTTTGCCCGTAACTATTACAACCTCAACAGTGACATTGAGCGGCGTATCCGTTCACAGGCTGACATCATCCTAAGCCGTATAGAATGGGATTTCATGATGATGCCTGATACCGGGAAGTATGCCAATCAGATATCCATGGGCTGGCATCCTGAGGAGGGACTTCACCATATGGGCTGGAGCGGTTACAACGAAGCGCTCTTTCTGTATATCCTTGCCGCCGGAAGCGGGATGGAGAATGCTGAAGAGAGCTATGACTCATGGTTAAGCTCCTATAAATGGCAGACACCGTACGAAGGACTCTCTCATGTGGCTTTTCCTCCATTGTTCGGTCACCAGTTCTCACAGGCTTTCATTGACTTCCGCGGCATAGCTGACGCCTACATGAAGAAGAAGGGGATTGACTACTTCGAAAATTCACGCCGTGCAACATACGTCCAGCGACAGTATGCAATTGACAACCCTCACGGGTGGGTGGGATATGATTCGCTCTGCTGGGGCATCACTGCAAGCGACGGCCCAACTGCCACATACAACTTTGACGGCAGGGAGTTCCTGGGCTATGCCGGGAGGGGGACAAGCGGCCCGGACTACAACTATTTTGATGACGGAACCATAGCTCCCTACGGCCCGCTCTCATCACTTCCCTTTGCCCCTGAAATAGTGCTGCCAACGATAAAATCGATTAATGAAAAGTATGGAGAACGGCTTTGGGGCAAATACGGATATTACGATTCCTTTAACCTTACCGCTGACTGGGTCAATGATGATTTCATAGGTATTGATCAGGGTCCCATGCTGATCATGATAGAAAACTTCAGAACCGGGCTGGTATGGGATTACGTGATGAAGGATCCTGTTATCCGGGTAGGCCTTAAAAAGCTGGGATTCTCATACCTGTGATATAATTTAGAGGCCAGAATAAATCTGACAAATACCATTACTTAAATGGAGCACCACCTCAGCAGAATACTCACCATCCCCCTACTGCTGGTTTTTACCGTTGCCGGCGGCAACGCCCAGGTAAGGACACTTGATGAGTTTGAAAAAATGGACGGTTGGAGTTACAATCTGTCTGACGGTGTGGTAATGAACCTTTCCTTCGAGGCGGGCGTCTCAGGAAATGCAATTCGCATTGACTATGACTTCACTAAGGGAACGGGTTACGGAGGCATACAGAAATTTTCCCCTATCGATCTACCTGAAAATTTTGAGTTCACCTTCTGGCTAAAGGCCGAATCGCCTTCAAACAACTTTGAGATAAAATTCATTGACAGCACCGGGAATAATGTGTGGTGGGTAAATAACCGGAACTATTCCTTCCCCGGTGAGTGGAAGAAGATCCGCATCAAAAAGCGCCATATTGAATTTGCATGGGGCCCTGCTGCCGGGCAGGAGCTGACCAGGATAGACAGGATAGAGTTCACCGTAGCATCCTTTGTGGGTGGCAAGGGTACCCTTTGGATCGATGACCTGAAATTTGAACCACTCCCGCCGGAGACCGATACCTGGCCTGTGCCTGAGGTGATGGCGGCCTCATCCGCCAGGCATAATGGACCATTGCTGTCAGTCGACGGGTCGGATAAGACATTCTGGAAGAGCAGAAGGAGCCAGGGACAGAGCCTGACCTTTGATTTCAGGGGAAGGAGAGAGTTCGGAGGATTACACATTAAATGGCTTGAGGGCAGCCGTGCGTCGGCCTATAGCATTATGCTTTCCGATGACGGAAGGAATTGGAAAGAGGTTCACCACGTTAGCCTCAACCGCAGCGACGTCAGCTTTATCAGACTATCGGAGGCAGAGGCTGCATACCTGAGGATTGACCTGCTGACACCGGCAAATGGTAAGAATTTTGGTATAAGAGAGCTCTCATTCCCTGACGTAAAGAGCACTCTGACCCCTAATGATTTCATCATTTACGCTACGGCCAACTCCCCCGAGGGGAATTTTCCGGCATATTTCAGTGAGAAAGCCACATACTGGACTGTCACCGGGGTCAGTGGCGATACAAAGGAGGCGCTGATCAGTGAGGGTGGGACCGTGGAGCCGGAAAAGGCGCACTTCTCAATAGAGCCCATGCTGAAGATCGGAGGAGTGCTCCTGAACCACAGCAATGTGGAACCTTATCAGGGGATGGGGTTCCCGGGGCTGGCTGACGGGTTTGTATTTCTCCCTTCTGTTGAGTGGGAACACCATGGACTCAGGTTTGTGACCGGTGTCTCCTCGGGCGGGACTCCCAATGAAAACTCAATGCTGTTTATCGGTTATTACTTTGAGAACATTACCGATGAGCCGATCGATTTCGAGTTTTATCTGCTGGTTCGCCCGTTCCAGGTGAATCCGTATTACCAGTTCCTGAACACCACCGGTGGTGCCGGAAAGATCATGTCGGCGAGGGTGGAGAAGGACGGACTGATAATGGTTGACGACAAACCGGTCCGGTTCACTGAAAAATATGACTCCTTCGGAGCCATGAATTTTGATGAGGGCAATGTCGTTGACATGATCCGCATGGGGGAGATGCCTTCCGGGCCCAAGGCAAGTGACCCGGCGGGGATGGTCAGCGGGGTCGTAAAATACAAATTGCATCTGGGTGCCGGCGAATCAAAGGATTTTTATGCAGTCATGCCGTATCAAAGCAGTGAGGCGCTCACGATGCCCAGATCCACCGCAGAGGCCCGTGAAAGGTTCCTGGAGCCGGTAGCATACTGGAATGATAGAACGGACCATATCCGGTTCAATCTTCCTCCTTCGGCAGACAGGCTTATCGACACGTGGAGGTCCAACCTGGCATATATCCTGATAAACAGGGATAATGCCGGTATCCAGCCCGGATCACGTTCATATGACAGAAGCTGGATCCGTGACGGTGCGCTCACCTCCTCGGCACTGCTCAAGTCGGGCATCGTAACCGAGGTGAGGGAGTTTATCGACTGGTATGCATCCCATCAGTTTGAGAACGGCAAGGTTCCGTGTGTTGTGGACTTCAGAGGTCCTGACCCGGTGCCGGAGCATGACAGTCACGGTGAGCTGATCTACCTCATCCGTGAATATTTCAATTTCACAGGTGACACTGCTTTCCTGCGATCAAAAAACGACAACGTTCTGAGGGCAGTTGACTACATTGAATCACTGATTGCCGAGAGGTCCGGGGACCATTTCCGGAATGGAAATGACAGTATCAGGGCCTATTACGGACTGGTGCCCGAGTCGATCAGCCATGAGGGCTATTCCGCGAAACCGATGCACTCATACTGGGATAATTTCTTTACAATCAAGGGTCTGAAGGATGCAGCAGAGATACAGAAAATACTGGGTGAATCCGCGAATTACGAAAGGATAGCTGCAATCCGTGACACCTTCCGGACAAACCTGTACAACTCCCTTGATCTTGCCATGAAGGTCAGGAATATTGATTATATTCCGGGATGCGTTGAGCTTGGCGATTTTGATGCTACATCAACCACCATTGCCCTGACTCCATGCAATGAACTTGCCAACATGCCCGTACCACAGGTGTATAACACCTTTGAAAAGTACTACACCTTCTTCACTGACAGAAGGGATGGAGAAACCGTGTGGGTCAATTACACTCCGTATGAAAATCGCCTGATAGGCTCGTTTATCATGCTTGACCAGCCTGACAGGGCGCATGAACTGATTGAATACTTCCTCAATGACCAGCGTCCGGAAACCGGAAGATGGAATCATTGGGCAGAGGTGGTGTGGAATGACTACCGGCACCCCGGTTTTATAGGAGATATGCCTCATACATGGTGCGGAAGCGATTTCATCAATGCCGTAAGGTCTATGTTCGTATATGAAAACGAGGATGACCAGACCCTTGTGATTGCATCTGCTTTATATCAGGATTGGATTGACACGCCAGGGGGGATGTCCGTGGAAAATCTGCCAACATATTACGGGGAGATATCATACTCTGTCAAAAAGGATGACAACAAGTATATCTTTTACATAACAGGCGATGCAGAGCTGCCTGCAGGGGGTATCAGGATAAAGAATTTTAACGGTAGCAGACTGCCGTCCGCAATGACGTTAAACGGGAAGGAATACACTGAATTCAGTGCGGGGGAAATAACTATACGGGAGTTGCCTGCGGATCTGGTGATTTATTATTGACGGTTAAAAACAAATACTTTCATGAAAGGGAGAGACAAGAGCACTCTGACGGCCGCCGGGCGCAATGATCACATATCTTTTGGTCAGCTCGCCGCCTATTCAGCGGGAGGAATAATTCCCATCGCCCTGTTTAATATAGCAGGGCAGCTTGTTGGCCTGATGGGCAATATAAGCCTGGGGCTGAGCGCCTTCTGGCTCGGTCTCATAATGATAATCCCGAGGTTGTGGGATGCATTCTCCGATCCGATTGTAGGCCATCTCTCTGACAACACCCGGAGCCGGTGGGGGCGCCGGCGGCCTTACCTCCTGATAGGCGGCATAGCTGTTGCGGTCTTCTTTGTTGTAATGTGGTGGATCCCCAAGGGAGAAGCGGTGCATGCCCTCTTCCCCAGTGATGCTGGTTTTCAGCGGTTCCAGCTTGTTTACATACTCTTTGGCCTGCTCCTGTTCTTCACCGCCACCACCGTCTTCGAGATACCTCACGGAGCCCTGGGCATGGAGATGACAACCGACCCTCATGAACGGACCCGTTTGTTCAGCGGCAAAAGTTTCATAGGCAACCTCTTCGCCATGAGCACCCCGTGGCTCTTTGCACTTGCCAATACAGAGGCCTTCAGGGGACCCGGAGGGAATGAGGCTGACGGAATGAGGTACGTATCTCTCCTCATAGCAGCTGTGCTCATACCTCTCTCTTTCTGGTGGACTGCCAAACTGCGGGAGCCAAGGTTTGTGAAGGTCGCAAAACAGGAAAAGACACATTTCTGGACTGACATGAAGATTGTGGGCACCAACAAAAATTTCATCTACCTGGTAATGACCATTTTTACACTGGCAATGGGCTTTAACTTTGTCAACCTGCTCGGATCTTACATACCTATCTTTTATATTTTCGGAGGTGATAAAATTGCAGGCGCCAGGCTGCTGGGCATTAACGGTACCATCTGGGCAATCACCGGCGTGCTGGCCGTCTTTCCATTGAACTGGATAAGCCCGAAACTGGGGAAACGGAATACACTCATAATTGCCATGGTGCTGATGTGCGTTGCACAGCTTTCAAAGATCGTCTGTTATAACCCGGAGCATCCGTACCTGGTGCTAATCCCGACAATAATGCTGTCTGCGGGAATGCTTTTCTTCTTTACCCTGGGTTCATCGATGGTAGGAGATATTTGCGATGAGGACGAACTGAGAACCGGTCGCAGGTCGGAAGGGAGCTATTATTCCATCTACTGGTGGTTTATAAAACTGGGGACAGCCTTTGCCAGTTTTGTGGCAGGAATCCTGATCACGCTGACCCTTTTCGATCAGACACAGGTCACAAAAGTTGACAGCCTTCAGGGGAGTATTCGCGACATGCAAAGCAAAATCCAGTACTGGCAGGGTTACGAAGGCAGTGGCGATGCCACAGCGGACGGACTCAGGACCGTTAGGTTGCAGACCGCCGAAGCCCTCAAGGAATCAAGGGATTATAAAGCATACCTTGATAATGAGATTGCCAAGAAACCTGAGAAAAAGAAATCAGGGCGGGCGGAGAATGATGCCGGGAGAAAAGATGTCCTGTCGAATGCCTCAACTGTAACTTCTTCATTGCTCCGGGAGCTCGAGGCCGTTGATAGGTCTTTGAACCAGCCAGTACCAGCACAGGCTGACTCTCTTTTAAGGGCAGCGATACCGCTAATTATGCAGTCAGGGCTGACCAAGGCCAGAATTTATTCGTATGACCTGCTGGCACACCTTCAGGCCAGAACAAAGCAGCATGAGAAAAGCAGGGAGCATACGACACGGCTGACTCAGAATATATCCGTTATCAATAACAGGGTCAATGCTCTGAGCCCCGGTTCGGCGCCGGATATGCTTTACAATGAGTTGGCCGCGATTGAAAAGGACATCGAGCCGCTGAAAAAGCAGTCGCCCTATACCCTGCTGATGATGAGGGTTGTAGAAATAGGCCTGCCTACGCTCTTAAGTCTCCTCGCTCTTTTCTTCGCTGTGCGGTATACCCTTACTGAGAAACGGTCATTTGAGATTAAAGAGCTGCTCGGACAAAGGAACAGGGAGAATAATGACGGCACAGTGCAGCCGGGATGAGAGCAGGTTATACAAAAATAAATTAACGGTTATGGCATTTAGCATTACGGGACGTAATTTTATTCAGGATGATAAAAAGGTATTTCTCAATTCCGGAGAGATACATTATTTCAGAATCGAACGCGGACTTTGGAACAAGCATCTTGATGAGGCCGTTAAGGCCGGCCTCACGTCAGTCAGTACATATATCCCCTGGGCATGGCACGAGGAAGAAGAGGGCATCTTTGATTTTAACGGATCAACATGCCCTGAAAAAGACCTTGAAGGATGGCTCCGCAGTTGCCATGAACATGGACTGACATGCATTGTAAAACCGGGTCCTTTTATCCTTGCCGAATTCAGAGGAGCTGGTCTGCCTGACTGGTTCATTGAAAAGTACGGGGAGGAGGTCCGTATGCGTACCCGTGGTGGCATGAAGGTCATGAGTGACGGGGTCAGCCTCTTCAATGAGAAGTACCTTGATAAGGTGGGGCTGTGGTATGACAGGATAATGCCTCTGATCCGGCGGAATGAGGCCTCCTCCGGCGGCCCGGTAATAATGATGCAGATATGCAATGAGATAGGAGTATTCTCTTGGCTTGCCCGTCAGGCAGATTATGGCAATGCCGTGAGAGACAGGTTCATCTCGTGGCTGATGGAGAGGTTCGGAAGCATCAGTGAGGTGAATAAGCTATGGGGAACAGATTACACCGGCTTTGACCGCCTTGAGCTCCCGCCTGACGGTCGGACACCGTATACTTCAGCCGGAGACCGGGGACGCGACAATGAATGGCACCTGTTCTGGAGGAGATACTACGGTGATTACCTGAGGATGCTGACCGGTATGGCCAGGGAGAGAGGCGTTACGGTTCCCCTCTACCACAATCTTCCCGGTTGGATCTACGGCAACGGTTACGAGTTCCCGGTCAATAACACCATGTATGAGGATCTCTTCAATGAGAAGAGTGAAATCATATTCGGAGTCGATCATATTCCCGAATTCGTGTCATACCGCAACATGCATGACGACCGGATTGTTAATGACATAACAGGTGCTATGCAGGGAAGAGGGCCGCTTTTTGCAGCCGAGTTCCAGAGCGGATCACGTGAATATCATGTTGTGACGAACCCCCGCGAGATGAACCTGTTCTATAAGGCAAGTATTGCCAACGGCCTGACGGGATGGAACTATTATATGTTTTCACAGGGACGGAATGCAGAGAGAAAAGGGTACTCGGGTGATACTTTCTACTGGTTCACTCCGCTGACGGCTGAGGGCGAGCGAACAAGTGCATTCGCTTCGGTGGAGAGAATGAGCCGGATGCTGAAAGTGTCAGGAGACATAATTGTTGAAGCGCAACGAAGGGCAGAGGTATGCGTACTCTTTTACCCGCCCGCCTACGCCACTGAGATTGAGCGGCCTTCAGGGGGGAGCGGCCTCAGGTTTGTTCCCTCTGCCATACGCAGACCGGCTTACTTTGACGGATTGCTCAGGGTGCTACAGGTTCTCAACATTGATTATGACATGGCTGATCTGAACAGGGCTACGGCGGCATCATTAAGCCGCTACAAGCAGGTATGGGCCTTCGTCACCGATGAGATGGATGCCCCGGCGCAGCAGACAATAGCCGATTATATCACCGGCGGCGGTAATGCCGTCATATACCCGTATATGCCTGACCGTGAACTGTCTCAGAAAAAGTGCACGGTGCTGCGTGATGCACTTCACCTGTCCCCTTCAGCAAGCGAGAGCATTGATTCACCGCTTATAGATATCCTGGGTTACCGTGACATCAAGTGCAGCAATCCGATCATGACCTTTGCGGAGGAGTCATTGGTCGGAGCTGATATAATTGCACGTACCATTAACGGCACTCCATGCGGCTTGATTAGGAATGTGGGTCAGGGAATTATGACATACATCGGCACCTGGATCGGGTTCGACACAGAGGGGCACAAGCCGGTATATGAAGCTATCCTTAAAAGATCCGGAGCAAAACTGAGACAGGCATCGTCTGATAATGATTATCTGACAGTCAGGGAACGCTTTGCCGGCAACGATAAAGCCTTGCTTTTTGTGGCAAATTATTTCAATGAGGAGCGAAGCGGTAGTATCACTTACACACACCCGAAATCCGGGGAAAATGTGAAAATGCCAATCTCAGGCGAGGAAACTATCTGGCCTGCTCTATACAGTGTGCTGACCCCGGTATGTCTGGAGATTTCCAAAGGATTGCAAATACTGCACTCTACTTCAGATATACTCGGCCACGAAATGAAGGATGGAGAACTGTGCATCACTCTCTCCGGTGATCGCGACCTTAAAGGTGAAACGGTATTCGAAGGTCACAGTGCAGTTAATATCAGGTCAGCCGATATTGGTGGCACCGATGTCGGACTTAACCGGATTGGGAATCGTATTGTGTTGACATACAGTCATGAACACAAGAAGGGAATAATTCTTAAAATCAGGATCAGCTGATGAAAATAAGTAACTCCATCGGGCTGTCAGCCGGCTATCTGAAAAACGGTCTTGTAACTTCAATTGATGCTGATCCTCTGAAGATAAGCCTTCGGACATCTTCCAAAAATTCAGGAGCCTCTGCAAATATCTGGTTGAGGAAAAGAGGCGGACAGATTGAGTACCGGCCCCTGATGGGTCCGGACAGTGATACCAGGTTTCGTGCCGGTAAAAATCATTTCAGGGTCGTCGGCAACTGGGATGGACTGGAATACGAGTGTCTCCTGAGATTGTCTGAAAAGAGCCTGAGCTGGGAGTGGAGCGTGGATATCCTGAATAACTCAGATGAAGACCGGGTGCTTGATCTGATCTATGTTCAGGACGTTGGCCTTAAAGTTGCCGCGTCCGAACCGGTAAATGAATACTATGTGAGCCAGTACCTGGAGCGGCGGATACTTGAAGACCCTGTCTACGGTGCAGTTATATGCTGTCGGCAGAACATGACGGAGGCCGGTGGCCACCCATGGCTAATGATCGCATGCGTTAACGGTGCTGTCGCTGCAAGCACAGACGGAATGCAGTTTTACGGCCGGACATACCGCCAGACAGGTATCCCTGAAGGAGTTGTATCAGACATGCTGGGAGGGGAATATGCCGGGGAATCCTCTGTTGTTGCCCTCCAGGAGGTTGCGTTTGACCTGCCTGCCGGAGCGAGGCACAAAAGCGCCTTTGTGGCAAAGTTTCTGCGCAACCATCGCCCTGCCACCTCCCTGTCAGACCTTGACAGGATTCCCGGCCTTTTACGTGAATTGGCCCGTCAGCATCTGACTGAGGAGGATACGGGTTATTGGATGAAACCTGTTACCAGCCTGTTCAATAAGCCTGATTTCCTGCTGGCTGAGGAGCTGAATGAGGCAGAGCTTATAAGATTCTTCGGCAGTGAGAGACATCACAGTGAAATATCCGGAGGTCAACTGATCTCATTTTTCAGCGGTGATAACAATCACATCATGCTGCGTGAAAAAGAGAGCCTTGTTGACCGGCCCCACGGCCATATCATGCAGGCTGCAGCCGGATTTACACCTGACGAGAGGATCGTGTCAACGACGGCATTCGCATTTGGAGTATTCAACTCGCATCTCACCCAGGGCAACACCAACTTCAACACGCTTCTCTCTGTCTGCAACAGCCAGTTTAACCTTTCACCTGAGACCGGGCAACGGATCTTCATCGAGACCGACGGCACATTCAGGCTTCTTGGCGTTCCTTCAGCATTTGAGACAGGGCTCAACAGCTGCCGGTGGATTTACAAGCACGGCGATAATTGGTTTCAGGTGAGAACCTGGACCTCCATGCGGTCACCACAGGTGAACATGGACTTCAGGGTACTGAGCGGTGAAGGGGTAAGGCTGCTGGTCACCCATCATTTTGATGGCCTCAACGGCTGGAGGCTGGTTCAGGGAGAAACGGAAGGTAGCCATATTGCCATTCCTGATCCGAAAAGCATGATAGCAAAAAGGTTTCCGGGAGCCCGCTTCCGGATAACGGTCCGGACAACAGGGAAGGGATACCGGGTGTGTGGTGATGAGATACTCAGCAGCAATAATGAAAACCAGGGTGACAATCTTTTTATACTTGATGTAACGGCGACGTCAGGCTTTCACATAAGTATAACAGGTGAAGTTTGCAGTGAAGAAGAGACAATTGGCTTTGATGACGTTGAAACCAAATGGTTGTCTGACTCACTTGATGCCCGGGCGAGGTGGATTGATCTCAGCCAGGGGCTGTCATTGGAGGGAGAACAGGCTGACATTGCCGCCATCCGGGAGATACTGCCCTGGTATGGCATGAATGCCCTCACCCATTATCTCACACCCTACGGGCTGGAACAGTTCAGCGGAGCGGCATGGGGAACGCGCGATGTGGCACAGGGACCTGTTGAACTCCTCCTTGCGATGCAAAAGTATGCTGAGGCGAAGCAGGTGCTACGTATTATTTTCTCAAACCAGGATCGCCACGGAGGGTGGCCTCAGTGGTGGATGTTCGACAGCTACCGGGAGATAAGGGCACACAGTGCTCACGGAGACATTGTCTACTGGTGCCTTATTGCGTTATGCTATTACATAAGAGTGACGGGCGATTTTGATTTCATGAATGAAACACTCCCATTCTATGATGAGGGTAAAGTATCGCATACTATAGTTAAACCACTGGAAGAACATCTTAACCGATTGGTTAAAAAAGTGATAAAATCATTTTCCCCGGGCACTTCCCTGGTGCAATATGGCGGAGGAGACTGGAATGATTCCCTTCAACCGGTCAATAAGAACCTTGCCAGGAGAATGATATCGAGCTGGACGGTGGAGATGAATTACCAGGCCTTCAGGGATTACGCCGAAGTGTGTCTGATGATGGGTGATGCCTTCAAAGCAAGGGAGTTAAATATTCTGTCTGAGCGGATAAAATCAGATTTCAACGCATACCTGGTCAAAGACGGAGTGGTTGCGGGATACGGTCTTGCAGAGGGGAACGGAAGATTCAGCCTTTTGCTTCATCCAACTGATGAGAGAACGGCTATTAAGTACAGCATCCTGCCTATGAACAGGGGCATCCTGAGCGGGATTTTCACTGCAGAGCAGGCACGCAGGCACCAGTCACTTATAGAAGAGCACCTCACCGGTCCTGACGGTGCCCGCCTGATGGACCGGCCGCTGAAGTACAGCGGCGGCATTCAGACACTATTCCAGAGAGCAGAGAGCAGCACATTCTTCGGACGTGAGATCGGACTCATGTATGTGCATGAACATATCCGTTATGCAGAGGCCCTTGCCCTCACAGGACAGGCTGAAGCGTTCATTAAGGCCCTGCGCAAGGCAATTCCGGCAGGTTACAGGGAAACAGTCCCCTGCGGTGATATCCGACAATCAAATACATACTACAGTAGCTCGGATGTAATCTTCATGAACCGTTATGAGGCTGACAGGCTCTACTCTGAGATAAAATCCGGCGCTGTAATCCTCAGGGGTGGATGGCGGGTTTATTCAAGCGGGCCGGGAATATACATAGGCATCATCGTTACCCGTCTCCTGGGCCTTAGAATTGAATGGGGGAATGTGATAATTGATCCGGTAATGCCATATTCACTGGACGGACTGACTGTTTCAATGAATTTCATGAGCCGTCGCGTCTCATTCAGATATGAAGTCAGAGTAAATAACTCCGGACCGGAGAGAATCAGCATCAACGGCAGGGAGGCTGTTCAATCAACCGAAGATAATCCATATCGAGAGGGAGGAGCCGTTATTCCGGCATCCCTGTTTTTGGCAATGCTTGACAGGCCGGACAACAGGGTTGATATTTACCTTTAAAGGATGTTGTAAACTGTTGTCCGGATCCTTTCCCGGTTTCCGGCTTTTTAATATATTTACTGCTGGTAACAGGAAGTGATGTATTTTACTGGTCTTATGTCAGGTAAAACAGGATGGGCTAGCGCCAGATCACTGTTCCTATTGATCTGGTTTATGACAGTTTCATCAGTTGCCCCGGGTCAGTACAGCGGACAAGAGAATGAGATTCATAAGTTCATCTCCGGAAACATACCCGTAATAAGTCAGAACTGGGAAATCTCAAGAGATCCTGTCAGCGGGTATGTCTATTTTGCCAACTCTGCAGGCCTGATTGAATATAATGGCATTTCTGCCCGGACTTACGCTGTTCCATACCGGCAGGGAGTAAGGTCTGTCTATGTCAACAATGATGGTTTGATATTTACCGGTAGCTTTGAGGAGTTTGGCTTCTGGAGAAAGGATCAGTCCGGACAACTGACTTACTTTTCATTGGAGGAGGGAGCCGGCATATCAAAGAATGACGAGATTTGGAATATCTTTGAGCTGAACCATACCATTTATTTCCAGTCGTTTACCGCAGTATATATTTATAATTACTCTGTTGTACGGAAGGTTGAGGCGCCTTCCTTTATGCTCTTCTTTTTCAGGGTGGGAGACAGGTTTATTGCACAGTCTCTGGGTGAGGGGCTGTACTGGTTTGACGGGGCGGAATTCCTGTTCATCGAGGGAAGTGAGCCATTCGGTGCGCTTAAGGTACATGCCCTGATCGACTTCGGCCCGGAGGAACGCTGGATATGTACAGCCAATGACGGGATCTTCGTCTATGACGGCAGAGGGTTCACCCCGCTGGATAGTGAAATTTCGGGATACCTGAAGGAAGCTACCTGCAACGCCGGGCTGGCGGTTAACAGTTCCATGGTGGTATTCGGCACCATTCTGAAAGGAGTTGCCTTTTGTGACAAATCGGGCACTGTACTTGAAACCTTTGATTATTCAAACGGGCTTAACAACAATACCGTACTCTCACTTAGCATGGATTCTGAAGGAGGCATTTGGGCAGGGCTGGATGACGGAGCCAACTATATAAGGACCTCCTCTCCCGTAACTTATTATGCAAATACCAGCGGTGACCTCGGCACTATTTACACAGCCATACGCGACCAAAACCACCTCTATCTCGGAACCAACCACGGACTGTTTGCAGCAGACATTTCCGGTGATGATGGCAACTACCGGTTCTCTGACCTGCGGATAATTCCCAATACCCAGGGTCAGGTCTGGAAGCTCGCAGAGTATGACGGTCAGATCCTTTGCGGGCATAACGACGGGACGTTCCTGATCAGGGGAGGGACAGCGTACCAGATTTCCGATGTGACCGGCGGGTGGTCCTTTAAACCATATGGCGACCTTCTTCTCGAGGGCACCTATACCGGTATCGTCTCCTTCAGTAAGGATGAAGCCGGGAAGTGGATTTACCGCAACAGGATTGACGGGTACATAGAGCCGACGAGGTTTGTGGAGATTGATTACCTGGGTTATGTCTGGGCTGTTCATCCCCAGAAGGGGATATACCGGCTGGAACTAAATGATCAGACAGACTCAATAATCAGCGCACTCTATTTCAGTTCCCTGGACGACAGCGTGAAAATCCTTTCGATGTCAAGCCTGAATAACCAGGTTGTCTTCATGACCTCTGACCACATCTATGCATTTGATTATGAAAATAAAGACTTTTACCAGGTTACATCACTGGAGCCCGGTCTTGGCGAATTCGTCAGTGCTACTCAGATAATACACTATCGTAGAAACAGTTACTGGTTTGTACTTGACAACAGGATTGCACTCTTTAATATCACCCGTGATCTGTATGCTGAGAAAGTGCTCGAGTTTGTACACGAATATGCAGATCTGCCGTGGCGCGAGCAGCAGATAATGTCGCTTGATTCTGCCAGGCTATTGATTCCAACCCGACAGGCATTCAGCATATACGATCTTGAACAGCTCAACGGTTCCGGTACCCGGTCTGCCCTGGCTGTAAGCCGGATTGTATTCAGTGGCGGCAATAAAAGTACAACCTTCTTCCCGGGTATGATTGATGAACTTCCGGTTCCAAGCATGCAGAACAACCTTACCGTATTTATTTCAAACCCATCCGGCTTTGAACGTGAAGGCATGGAGTACAGATACAGGATTACTGAGCTGGGCGACGACTGGTATAGTACTGCCACAGATAATTTCTCTCTCCTCAACCTGAAGCATGGTGAGTATCATCTGCAGGTCAGGGAGGCGGAAGGCCCGGGGATGGCTGAGGCAGAATTTACAATCAAAAGACCGTTTCTCCTCAGCAGCTGGGCGTGGATTCTATATGTTCTGACAGTGGCCGGGCTGATTGCTTCAGGTATCAGGATATTTCGTTCGTCGCTGGAAAGACACCGCCGGATGATTGAATATGAGGTCGGCAAGAACAGGCTTGAGAGCGAGCTCGACTACAAGAGCTATGAGCTTATGCTGACAATGCGCTATCTGATCAGGAAAACCGACACACTGAGAGAATTGCGTGAAAAGCTTGAGTCTCACAAGGACTCGTCTGCAAAATTGCCTGCACGCTTTGTGAGGGAGATGGAGAAGATTATTGACCATGGTCTTGACAGTCAGACCGAAGAGTGGCAGAATGTGATGAAAAACCTGAAACTATCGCAGGAGGGATTTTTCAGCAAGCTGAAGAAGAAGTACCCTGCGCTGACGCCAAATGATCTCAGACTATGTTCATATCTTCGCATGAATTTTACCACCAAGGAGATTGCCAACCTCACCAATATATCAACACGTGCGGTAGAGATAGGCCGTTACAGGCTCAGGACCAAACTTAGCCTCAGCCATGAGGTCAATCTGACGGAGTTTCTTATCCGCGAGGCGGAAACCGACGAATAAAGGTCCATCTGACGGAATTCCTTATCCGCGAGGCAGAGAGCGCTGATTAGAGGTCACTCTGACTGAATCCCTTTTCCGTCAGGCGGAGAGCAACGGTTAGTTAACCTCCTCAAGTATAAATCCTATCCCCCTCAGAGTCCGGAGTGCCAGGCCCCGGTCGCCCGATAGATATTTCCGTAGCCGGCTGATGAAGACGTCCATGCTCCTTCCAAGGAAATAATCATCCTGTCCCCATATTTCGGTAAGGATCTGTTCTCTTGTCTGGGCCTTGTTCCTGTTGATCATAAGATGTCTCAGAAGCTGGGCTTCGCGAAGCGTGAGCCTCTCCTTCCCGGAAGGGGTGATGAGCTCCAGTGAGTTATATTTCAGGGTGGTCTCTGAAATTGTATATTCATCCTCCGCAGCAGAATATACCCTCCTCAGGATGTTATTGATCCGCAGCATGAGCATCTCCGGATCAAAGGGTTTGGTGATGTAATCATCAGCTCCCAGTTTCAGTCCTTTGATAATATCCTCCCTCAGGCTCTTAGCTGTGAGGAAGATAAAGGGTACGCCCGGCTCCTCGGCGCGCAGCTTCTCAGCGAGGGTAAAGCCGTCCATCTCGGGCATCATGACATCAAGAACGCATATGTCGGGTCGTGACTCGTGGAAGAGGTCCCATGCCTCGCGGCCGTTGCGGGCCAGCGCCACATCAAATCCGCTCAGGGTGACATACTGCGAGAGTATGTTCCCGAAATCTACATCGTCTTCAGCAAGAAGGAGTTTCATGATATTCTTATATTGGTATTTTGATCTTAAAAGTGGTTCCCTTAGAGGGTTTGCTGCTGACTGATACATCCCCCCCATGTGCAATGGCAATACGTCTCACATAGTATAGTCCCAGTCCCAGCCCTTTGGTTTTGTGAATATTACCGTGGGGCACCCTGTAGAACTTCTCGAAGATATGGTCAAGATGCTCACGCGATATTCCCACGCCATTGTCGGTAACGGTTATTTCAAGATTGCTGCTGTCAGCGGCGGTAACAACATTGATGAGAGGGTCTTTATCGCAGTATTTTACTGCATTTGCAAGAAGGTTATTGATCATTGTGGTAAAATAGACAATGTCAGCAGACACGGATATGTCTTTGGTCCTGTAATCTTCTTCAATCACCGCGCAACCGTCACATGAGGTCAGGAATGAGGTTACAATCTGGTGCATCAGCTCGTCAACCGCCACTTTATGCCTGTCGAGCTCAAATTCGGAGCGTTCCAGAAAGCTGACCTCAAGAATCGTATTGATGAGCTGATTGAGGTGGATGCTCTGTTTCCCGATCAGCTGTGCTGTTTCCAACACCTTGTTCCTGTCTGAAAGGATCTGCTCTTTCTCAAGTGTCCGGCCGGCAACGGTAATGGTCGACAGCGGGGTCTTGAGCTCGTGGGTCATGTTGTTTATGAAATCGCTCTTCAGACCTGACAGCCGTCTCTCCTCCATCAGGTTTCTCCATGTAATGCCAAATACAAAGAATACAATCAGTATGCTGAAAATAATCAGAATGAAAGAGATTAGCGCTTCCTTGAATACCATACCGTTTTTATGAGTCAGATCGATGAGGTAATGGAATTCAATCAAAAAATGGTTGTGCTCCTCTTTAAATGAGTTGACCACAACCAGGTTCTTCTTTGCCTTTGAATAGACTGTATCGGCAGCAATCAGGTTGCCTATAGGAGTTAAGAGTTCCAGCCTGGCAATAGCCAGAGTGCAGTTGAAATTATTGTCATATCCGGCTTCTCCTATATACGACTTCAGGATGGAGGTTAGCTTCTCATTCTTGTACATGATTGAGTATGTCTCCTTCAGCGCCAGCCTGCCGAGTTCCGTGGAATCATAGGCATTATAGAGCTTGCTCAGTTCCTCAGAGATGAGCCAGGAGGCAAACTTGTCAGTCACATCCATTGCCTTCTCGAAACCGTTGCTCTTTTTCTTCGACAGAATCATCGAAAGTCCTTCCCTGGAGAGACTCTTATACCTCATGAGTATGATCTCCTCCTTCTGCCTCCAGATGCTGTGGATCATGAACATCTGAACGGCAACGAAGAGCAGTAGTGCGGCAAGAGATACAACAAGAGGGAGTTGTCGCTTCATTGCATTGATTTTAATCCAAAATTAGGTAATGTACCTGAATTAAATAAGGATTAACCTTGTATTAACCTCCCGTTAACCTGAAGCTGCGGATGTGAGGTGTACTTTTACACTGTTAAACGTTTTAAAAGGGCAGTCATGAAACCCACATGAACTCCAAAACAAATATTGGAACTTTATCCTGGAACATGTGGGTTCCATCCGACCTATAAAAATTAAATCGTACTACGATGAAAAGAACAATTTATTTATTCGCAACCGGTGCCATTGCCATAATATTGTCGGCAGCAACGGTATCAGGACAGGGTACCCAGCTATCTGCTGATCAGCAGAAGCAGACGGAGGCTGAGTTACAGAAAAAGATTCAGACCCTGACCGAGGAGGAGCAGCAAAAAGTGAAACAGGCAGAGCTTGATGCCAAAAAGAGGAATGTTTCCGAAGAGGATATTCAGAGGAAGATCGCCGAGATAGAGGCAGCGGCAGAAGCCAGAGAGATGGATTTTGAGTGGCAGTTCAGAAATGCCGAGGAGTTTCGCAAACATGCTGATAAAATTTCAAAAGAGCTACCGGTGATGGTGATACCTGATGGCAGTATGCTCAGGTATGGGCTTCCGGATCGTGACAATGTATATGTCTACAGTGGTACCGGGCACAAAAGCAAACCAGGCTCATCATGGAATTACTCACGTCAGGTAATGGAGGCGACATTCACAAACGAGTTTACAATGAGCGCTTCCGATGAGAGCAATGTCAATCTGTCTGTTTCGGGCGACTGTGCCGAGGGATCGATTATTGTTGCTATCATCATGCCTGATGGGAAGCAGCTGTCCGAGGTGGTGCTTGATGAGAATGGCAGCCTTAACTGGAGGAAGAACTTTGAGGCAGGTGAAAACAATGGATGGAAGAATGGGCAATGGGTTTTTAAAATAAAAGCCAGAGAGGCCACAGGTAACCTGCATATATCAATGAACTCGAACTGATTTGTTTTTCTGCTTTTTATGTTGATTTAATTAATTGATTACAAGTCGGTTGTAGTCAAAAACCGGAGACGTTGCCTGCAACGTCTCCGGTTGTTTGTACCAGGCAACAGTAATTATTAATTGCATTTTTTGCCCCCAATTGCCATATTGTTAATTTTGCATGACAAAAACTAACTGTCATGAAAAAATATACAATCTGGTTGTTGATTATGGCGTTCTTCATCTCATCATGCGGCAGTCGTTCCGGTGCCGGAGCCGATGAACGGGTGATCACGGTCACCATTCCTCCGTTCGCATGGTTCGTTGAAGCTATCGCCGGCGACGATTTCAGGATCAATGTGATGCTTCCTGCCGGTGCCGACCATCATATCTGGGAACCGCTGCCAGCCCAGATAAATTCACTTTCCGGTTCTGAAGCATTTATCATGAATGGCCTGCTCGGTTTCGAGGAAGCATGGATGGACCGGTTCTTACAGGTCAGTCCTGATATGAGAATCCTTGACCTTTCAAGCAATATTCATCTCATTGAGGCCGGGGAAACAGAGGCCGGTGAAGAACATCATGCCAGCAGTGGTGAAAATCTCGAAGGGTTTGGGCATGATGTTGACAGCCATGAAGGCGAAAATCACGAAGGGGCCGGGCAAGATGCTGACGGCCACGCGGGTGAGAGTCATGAGAGTGAAGGCAACGAGGGAGGTAACCCTGAGAAAGAGAGCCATGCGGGTCACAGTCACGGCGGACCAGATCCACACTACTGGATGTCACCCCTATCAGCCAGAATCATGGCGGAGGATATCAGGAATTTCCTTATTGAACTGAATCCAGATTCCTCAGCAAAATACGAGACAAACCTGGCACTCCTCAATAAGAAGATTTCGGAGGTGGATTCCCTGGTGCGTGAAGCAATGAAAACCGCCCTCAACACGACGGTGATGATCTATCATCCGGCGTTGGCATATATGGGGCGAGATTACGGTTTTGCGCAGATTTCGTTTGAGGATGAGGGAAAGAGTCCCTCTCCGGCGCGCATGAAAGAGCTGATTGACCTTGCGCGCGGGAAGAATATAAAGACTATCTTCATACAGGCGGAGTATGATCTGCGTAATGCCCAGTCACTCTCAAAAGAGACCGGAGCGGGACTGATTGTTATAAACCCTATGAACAGAAACTGGCCGGAGGCTGTTGTTGAGGTAGCCCAGGCAATAGGCAGTAGGCAGTAGAGGAATTTTCGATTTCAGATTTTCGATTGTCGATTAAATCAAAATTCCCAAATCGCAAATCTTTCTGACTTTACGGATTTTCTGACTTTACGGACTTTCGACTTTATGGACTTTCGACTTTGTGGACTTTACAGACTTTAAACTTTTGACCTTCAGACATCAGACCTTGAGACCTTCAGACTATTAACAGACATGAGCGTACTTTTCACCATAGACAACGTGACCGCCGGGTACGAGGAGAAGGTGGTCCTGAAAGAGATCACCATGGCCGTGGAGGAGAACGATTTCATTGGTATCATCGGTCCTAACGGAGGAGGTAAGACGACTCTCCTAAGGGTGATCCTGGGGCTCCTGAAGCCGCTCTCCGGTAAGGTAGATTTCAATCCCGGTAATCTGACTATCAACCAGATAGGGTATATGCCACAGGTAGCTCAGGGTGACATCCTTTTCCCGGTTACGGTGGAAGATGTTGTGCTGTCAGGAATGATGCACGGCATGGGCGCCACAGGCCGTATGCGACGAAAAGAGAAAACGCATGCCAGAGAAGTCATGGATGAGCTGGGTCTCACCCCGTTGGCTCACCAGGCCCTGAATGAGTTGTCAGGAGGTCAGCTTCAGCGTGTCTACCTGGCAAGAGCTGTGAGCGGGTCGCCGCGACTTCTTCTTCTTGATGAGCCGGCCACGTTCGTTGATTCATCTTTCGAAGCCGATTTTTACGAAAAGCTCAGGCTGCTCAACAACCGGATGACGATTATGATGGTGTCACATGATATTGGTACCATCTCCACCTGGGTAAAGTCGTTTGCCTGCGTCAACGGTTCTCTCTTCTATCACCCGCACAGCAAGATAACCGATGAGGATCTGAGGCTGTACGGATGCCCCATACAGCTGGTCACCCACGGTGATGTACCCCATATCGTACTCCACAAGCACAGTTAATGGATAATCTCTTCGAATACTCATTTGTTGTCAGGTCACTCCTGGGTGCCTTTTTTGCCAGTATTACTGCCGGGCTGGCAGGTACATACATCGTATCCAGGAGGCTGGTATTCCTGAGTGGAGGCATAACTCATGCCTCATTCGGAGGGATCGGGCTCGGGTACTATCTTGGCATGAACCCGGTTGTTGGTGCGGCTATATTTGGCCTTGGATCGGCACTTGGAATGGAATACATGTCTGCCAAAGGGAAGATGCGCGAAGACAGCGCCATTGGTATCCTGTGGGCGCTTGGAATGGCAGTCGGCATTATCTTCATCTACCTGACGCCGGGTTACGCGCCCAATCTTATGAGTTACCTTTTTGGGAGCATACTGACCGTCACCAACGGCGACCTGATTGCACTGGGAATAATCTCGGTGGTACTGATAATTTATACTGCACTGTTCTACAGAACACTTCTTTACATCTCCTTTGATGAGCACTATGCCCGTACTTTTACCAGGCATGTTGATCTTTTTAAGTATGTCTCGGTAGGTCTTACAGGACTTGTTATCGTGCTCAACATAAGGATTGCGGGAGTGATCATGATAATTGCCCTTCTAACCATCCCGGCAAATATCATTATGCTCTTCACCCGGAAATACCTGCGTATAGTTATACTCTCCACGGTTGTAAGTTTCGTGAGCATAAGCGTTGGGTTCGCTATCTCATGGTTCACGAACCTTCCTACCGGCGCAACAATTGTGACAGTACTGGTGTTTTTCTGGCTGGTGGCACGTTCTGTAAGAAGTCTGAAGCGGAGCAGCAGGATTAAAAAAATGAAAACGTAAGCATATGAATGAATTTGATATTTTGATAATCGGCAGCGGGCCGGGCGGTTATGTTGCTGCTGTAAGGGCTTCACAACTGGGCATGAAGGTAGCCGTTATTGAGAAAGCAGAGACCGGAGGCGTCTGTCTCAACTGGGGTTGTATTCCCACTAAGGCACTGCTGAAGAGCGCACAGGTACTTGATTATGCCCGCCATGCATCTGATTACGGCATCATTGCAGGTGAGGCGCCGGCACCTGATTTCAGTGCTGTCATCGCCCGCAGCAGGGGAGTGGCAGATGCCATGAGCAAAGGAGTGCAGTATCTTTTTAAGAAGTATAACATACCTGTAATCAATGGATTTGGCCGACTGAAGGGTGCCGGCGCTGTTGAGGTCGAGGCTGCTGAAGGCATTAAAGAGAGATACAAAGCAAAAAATATTATCATTGCCACGGGTGCCCGCTCGCGTGAATTGCCAAACCTTAAGCAGGACGGCAGGAAGATCATCGGGTACCGTGAGGCGATGAGCCTTCCCTCTTTGCCTGCCTCAATGGTGGTGGTAGGTTCGGGGGCCATTGGCAGCGAGTTCGCCGGATTCTACCGGTCGATGGGCACTGAGGTGACACTGGTTGAATTCATGCCGCGGATACTTCCGCTGGAGGATGAGGAGGTATCGCGTACCCTGGAACGCTCGTTCAAAAAGGCTAAGATGAAGATCATGACTGATTCGTCGGTCGAAAAGGTAGATACAACGGGTGAAAAATGCATTGTCACAATCAAAACCCCGAAGGGCGAAGTGGTTACTGAAGCCGATGTGGTCCTTTCGGCCGTCGGGATCACACCTAACATTGAAGGTATAGGCCTTGAGGAGTACGGGGTGAAGACTGAAAGGGGCAAGATAATAGTTGATGAATACTACCAGACCTCCCTCACCGGCGTCTATGCTATCGGTGATGTGGTCCCGGGACCGGCTCTTGCTCATGTTGCCTCAGCCGAAGCGATTGTCTGCATTGAAAAGATAGCAGGGAAAAGCACTGAGACTGTTGATTACTCAAATATCCCGGGATGCACATATACAACTCCCGAAGTGGCTTCCTGCGGCCTTACCGAGGCGGCTGCAAAGACGGCAGGCATCGAGACCAAAACAGGAAAATTCATGTTCATGGCCTCCGGTAAGGCCTCCGCAGCAGGCGCCCGTGAGGGTTTCGTGAAGCTGGTCTTTAATGCAGCTGACGATAAGCTAATCGGCGGACACCTGATTGGCATGAATGTCACCGAGATGATCTCCTCTCTCGTGGTAGCAAGAAAGATGGGAGCCACAGCCCATGACCTGATGCTCAGCATTCATCCTCATCCTACTATGTCAGAGGGTATCATGGAAGCAGCAGCAGCGGCTCTTGGGGAGGCGATACACGCCTGATTATTAGTGTGAGTTTTTCTTTTAACGCAACCTTTACCCCCTTTTTAGCATCAATCTATTGACAACGTCATAATTTATTTCTTATCTTTATAACTCGTCTAATACCCGGGTTTGCAGAAAGAGAAAGATATAATTGATGGCTGTTTGTCAGGCAGCAGACGCGACCAGGAGCTGCTTTACCGCAGGTATGCCCCCAGGCTCTATGCCGTTTGTCTTCAGTATGCAGGCAATACGGAGGAGGCCAGGGATGTTCTGCAGGAAGGCTTTATAAAGATTTTTGAAAACCTGTCGCGCTTCAGCCATGAAGGTTCTTTTGAAGGATGGATGAGGAGGATTATTGTCAACACAGCCCTCGAGAGATACCGTAACAGGTATTATCTGAGCCGTGTTGATGACATTGACGAGGTCACGGAGCCGGAAGCCGACCCCGAAAACAATGATTTTGCCGGGCTCGCAGCTTATGATCTGCTGAACATGATCATGGAACTGCCACCCAAGTACAGGATGGTTTTTAACCTCTACGCCATTGAAGGTTATTCCCACAAGGAGATAGGAGAAATGGTTGGCATCTCGGAAGGTACCAGCAAATCGAATCTCTCCAGGGCGAGGGAAATCCTTCAGAAGAAGGTAATGATACTTACGGGTGTCACAAGAAGATTGGTAAATGTTTGATAGGGAACCAAATATTGATATTGTATTCCGTAACGGACTGAAAAACATGGAGGTCCTGCCACCGGCTGACGTCTGGGATAACATCCCGCCGATGCCTGTCAGAATCTCGCGTTTCCGTATCATTACGGGTATCGCTGCGGGTGTGGCTGCCCTGGTCTCCCTCACACTCCTTGCAACATGGTATATCCGCAGCAATAACAGCAGTAACACACAGACTGAGTTAACGCTGGCAGGCGGTGAACTTCGGGCGGTCACTATTGACGGTAAGGTGGCACAGGCTGATCTGTCTCAGGCAAAAGAATTTGCACGGGTTATCACCATGCAGGCCGCACCGCCTCAGCATGCCACTGAAGCTGTGCTTTCTCTCCCTGCAGAAGAACCGTTACCTCTGCTTGCCTCCGCGGACATGCCTCTCTCACGTGAGAAGACTGAAGAATCGGTTCCCGTATCTCCGGATGATATTACGATTATTGCCTCGGACAGGCTGCCTGGGACGGCTGAAGGTCTTAAGACAGTTCTTACAACAGGCACCGGCGGAACAACCGGACAACGGTTCATGGTTGGCGCTTCAGTATCCCCGACTATGGGACTGTCACCTGGCGGTCAGGATATTAGACTTTCAGAGCTGATGAACAGTGAAAAATCAAGGCCCTCGTATTCCACCGGTCTCACCTTCGGATATAAGATCTCCGATCGTCTCACCATTCAGTCGGGTATCGGACTCGCCTCAATCGGACAGACCATTACGGGAGTTGATGTTTTTGCCGGGCTCTCAGGCTTCTATGCAGTCAAAAGCAATTACCTATACAGCGTTGAGACAGCATCCGGGCTGATTCTGGCAGGTAACACTGACCTCTTCCTGGCCGACAGTAAAGACAGGGTGGCAACGCTTATCCAGGGCAACTCTGCTGACCCGTCAAAATTCCCGCTGACACAGGTGGGAGATGATATACGGCAGGTGTTCCGTTACCTTGAACTGCCCCTGGTGCTTCGTTACAAGGTTATAGACAGCAAGGTGGGTCTCAACCTTTCCGGAGGGGTGGCATACGGTTTCCTGGTTGATAACATAGCCTATACAGGTGAGGGATCTGATATGATATCAGTAGGTCATACCGAGGGAATAAACCCGCATAGCCTCAGCAGCCAGCTCGGATTGGGAATGGAGTATAATTTCTCAAAAAAGGTCTCGTTCAACCTGGAGCCTGTTTTCAGATATTACATGACACCCATCAGTGATATTTCCGGACCGCTTTACAAGCCTTATTCTCTCGGAGTATTTTCGGGCTTCTTCTTCAAATTCTGACATATCTGATCCTGCCCCTTCTTTTGCTTCCCTCAAAGCAATAAAATCCCTATTTTTGCAGTTTCAAAAAAAACTGTCATGCCATGAAAGTACCAATAGGGAAAATCGCCATCGGGATTATGCTGTTGCTCAGCGCCGGATTTGTTCTTACTCTGCTCGTTGCCGCGGACAACCAGCAATCTGTAGATGCTGATAATGAGGAATATAAGCCGTCAGCAGCATCATGGGCCTTACCTGAAAACGTTACTTTCGCCGGAGAACCTCTGCCGCTGCAGAATTTTGACACCCGAGAGAGCCTGGACAGGGAGCTGAATGCCACAGCCTACAGGCACGGGTCCACCCTCCTGACAATAAAGAGAGCCGGGAGATACTTCCCGGAGATGGAAAAAATCCTTAATGAGTATGGCATACCTGATGACTTCAAGTACCTCGCCTGTGCAGAGAGTGACCTCAGCAATGTCATCTCGCCTGCAGGTGCCACCGGATTCTGGCAGATAATGGAAAACACCGGCAAAGAGGCCGGTATGATGATCAACAAAGAGATTGATGACCGGTATAATCTTGAGAAGTCGACCCGCTTTGCATGCGAATACTTCAAAAAGGCATATGCCAGGTACGGTAGCTGGACCATGGCTGCAGCTTCATACAACAATGGGTTCAGCGGACTCAGTGAGCAGGTGGAGATACAGAATGAGAAAAATTACTATGATCTGCTCCTGAATGAGGAGACCGCCAGATATGTATTTCGGATAGCTGCCCTTAAACTGATAATGTCAGACCCATCCATGTACGGGTTCGAGGTCAGGGAGAGCGACCTCTACAGGCCGATCCCCTTTAAGGAGGTCACGGTTAATACACCTGTTCCCGGTTTTGAACAGTTTGCACGGCAATATGAAACCAATTATAAGCTTCTGAAGTTTCTCAACCCGTGGCTTCGCAAGCCGTTCCTGACAAACAGTGAGGGGCACGAGTATACCATCAGGGTACCTGAAAAGGATGCAAGGACAGCGGAAGGCTTATAGCGTCCCCCGATGCCGGAAAAGAAAGATGAGATAAAGGTATACGGGGCAAGGGTTCACAACCTTCGTAATATAAGCCTCACGGTACCGCGAAATAAACTGGTGGTAGTCACCGGTCTGAGCGGTAGCGGGAAGTCGTCTCTGGCTTTTGACACCATCTATGCGGAGGGTCAGAGGCGCTACATGGAGACCCTGTCGGCTTATGCCCGCCAGTTCCTGGGAGGTATGGAGAGGCCCGACGTAGACCGCATAACAGGTCTCAGTCCTGTAATTTCCATTGAACAGAAGACTACCAACAAGAATCCCCGGTCAACGGTTGGTACCATCACTGAGATTTATGACTTCCTCAGGCTGCTCTATGCAAGGGCGTCCGACGCATATTCCTATGAATCGGGGGAGAAGATGGTAAAATATAATGATGATCAGATTCTTGAGCTGGTATCATCACGGTATAATGAAAAGAAGATCTATATACTGGCACCATTGATAAAGGGAAGAAAGGGGCACTATAAAGAGCTTTTCGAGCAGCTGAGGCGTAAAGGATTTCTCTGGGCACGTATCGACGGTGATCTCAGTGAGATAACGGCCGGGCTGAAGCTTGACAGGTACAAATCGCATTTCATTGAACTGGTTATTGATAAATTCCAGGCAGGCCATGTGACAGAGAAGAGGCTTCATGACGCACTGCTCCTGGCTCTTGACCAGGGAGACGGTATCATGATGGTCCTGGATGCTGAAGACAATAGTTACAGGTATTACAGCCGCCACCTGATGTGCCCGGTGACAGGAATATCATATAATGAGCCTGCCCCGTTCACCTTCTCTTTTAACTCGCCGCAGGGGGCATGCCCCAGATGCAACGGACTGGGTGAGATTTCTGAGGTCGACATTAAACGGATGATGCCTGATCCGGAGTTGAGTATCCGACGCGGCGGTATTGAGCCGCTGGGGAAATACCGCAACATATGGATCTTCTGGATGCTGGAAGCCCTTGGTGAAAAGTACGGCTTCACTGTTGATTCACCTGTTAAGGATCTTTCGGACGAAGTATTGAACAAGATATTCTTTGGCTCGGATGAGGTACTTAAACTGTCCAACACTCCGCTGGGCGTCAGCTCAAACTATTTTATGACCTTCGAGGGTGTTGTTAACTACGTGGGCAACCAGGAGGCCGTGGGAGCGCGCAAGACCAGCGCCAAGGGCCGTGAACAATATGTTCAGTATCATGTCTGCCCTGAGTGCAACGGCACCAGGCTGAACAAAGAGGCACTGTGGTTCCGTATAGGAGGGAAAAACATCGGAGAGCTTGCGGGAATGGATCTCACCGAGCTCAGGCTTTTCCTTGACGGAGTCTCTGCTGATATGTCAGACAGGCAGAAGAAGATCGCCTCGGAGATACTCAAGGAGATTAGCTCACGCCTTGGATTCCTGCTCGATGTAGGGCTTGATTACCTTTCGCTTAACCGGGGCGCCAGGACGTTATCCGGAGGAGAAAGCCAGCGGATAAGGCTTGCCACCCAGATAGGGTCGAAGCTGGTCAACGTGCTCTATATCCTTGATGAACCCAGCATAGGATTGCACCAGCGTGACAACAGGAGGCTGATAGAGGCCCTGCGTAACCTCCGCGATGCCGGGAACTCGGTGATTGTGGTTGAACACGACAGGGATATGATCCTGAGTGCAGATCATATTATCGACATTGGTCCCGGAGCAGGAGTACACGGGGGAATGATAGTGGCAGAGGGAACCCCTGAAGATATACTTAAAGCTGATACACTTACTGCTGATTATCTCTGTGGCAGGAAACAGATACCTGTTCCGCAGAAGCGCAGAAAGGGCAACGGCAGGTTTTTAAGTATCAGCGGGGCCACCGGCAATAACCTGCGGGGTGTCACTATGAGAGTACCTCTGGGCACCTTTATCTGTATCACGGGTGTCTCGGGCAGCGGCAAGTCGTCGCTCATCAACCAGACTCTTCACCCGGCGCTGGCAAAGAAGCTCCACGGAGCCGGCAGGATGCCGCTGCCGTACAGCACCATAGAAGGACTGGATGACATTGACAAGGTTATAGAGGTTGACCAGGCCCCGATTGGCCGCACACCCCGTTCAAACCCGGCAACCTACACCGGCGTTTTCACTGATATACGTAACCTCTTCGCCATGACCCCGGATGCCAAGATGAGAGGCTTTGATGCCGGTCGGTTCTCATTCAACATCAAGGGGGGCAGGTGTGAAGGCTGCGAGGGTGCGGGGGTCAAGACCATTGAGATGAACTTCCTGCCCGATGTATATGTGATGTGCCCCGACTGCGGGGGGAAACGCTACAACAGGGAGACACTCGAGGTGAAATACAAGGGCAGGTCGATAAATGATGTTCTCGAAATGACCATCAATGATGCGGTGGAGTTCTTCAAGGGCATTTATTCTATTTACCAGAAGATCAAGACCCTGCAGGAGGTAGGACTGGGCTATGTCAGGCTCGGGCAGCCATCGACAACACTTTCAGGGGGAGAGTCACAGCGTGTCAAGCTTGCCACTGAGCTCTCAAGACGTGATACCGGGCGCACGCTGTATATCCTTGATGAGCCTACAACCGGACTGCATTTTGATGATGTCAGGGTTCTGCTTGAGGTCCTTGACAGGCTCGTTGACCGGGGCAACACCATCATGGTGATTGAACATAACATGGATGTCATCAAGGTGGCTGATTACATTGTTGACCTTGGCAAAGAGGGAGGACGGGGCGGTGGCAAGATCATGTTCTCCGGTACGCCTGAAGAGATAGTAAAGAAAAGAGATAATTACACGGGCATGTTTCTTGCGCCCGTGCTGAAACAATAGAAAAGATTATATTTAAAACCTGAATATTTAGTCATGGACGAAGCAAAGGATAAAGATCTCATTAAGGATGCATTTGAACCAAAGACATGGCATGAGATCCATACAATGGATTCATGGAGAGTCTTTAAAATCATTGCCGAACTGGTTGAAGGATTTGAGAAACTCTCCAGGATAGGCCCGAGTGTGGCCATTTTCGGGTCTGCACGCACCCATTTCAATGATAAGTATTACAAGATGGCCGATGAGATCGCCTTCCAACTTGTGAATAAGGGTTACGGTGTTATCACCGGTGGAGGACCGGGGATTATGGAGGCAGCCAATAAAGGTGCAAAGAGAGGCGGCGGGAAGTCGGCAGGCATAAACATTGACCTCCCGTTTGAACAGAAGCCAAATGCCTTCATCGACCGCGACAAGATCATCACCTTCGACTATTTCTTCGTCCGCAAGGTCATGTTTATGAAGTATGCCCAGGGATTCATAGTGCTTCCCGGCGGTTTCGGCACCTTTGATGAGCTCTTCGAGGCAATCACGCTCATACAGACAAAAAAGATAGGACGGTTCCCGATAGTGCTGGTGGGCGAGAAGTTCTGGTCGGGACTCTTTGAATGGGTTACCGAGGTGATGCTGAATGAGGAGCACAATATTTCACGCGAGGATTTGAATATCTTCAGGATAGTTGATACCCCGGAAGAGGCCGTAGCTTACATTGACCAGTTCTATGCAAGATACCTGCTCAGCCCGAACTTCTGATAAACGCTATTAAGTCTTACCTGTTTCTCTCCTTGAGGTGAGTGTCCATCTCGCGCTCATGGTCGCGCTTCTTGATGCTGTCGCGCTTGTCATACTGCTTCTTGCCCCTGGCAAGGGCAATCTCCGCCTTCGCCAGTCCCCTGTTGTTGATGAAGACCTTGGTGACAATGATTGTCAGTCCTGTCTCATTCACCTTCCGTTCCCACTTGCGAAGCTCCTTTCGCGTCAGCAAAAGTTTGCGTTCACCCAGCGGGTCGTGGTTATTCAGGTTACCCCAGTAGTACTCCGAGATATGCATCCCGGTCACGAAGAGCTCCCCGTTGCGGAAGGCGCAGAATGAGTCGGTCAGCGTAGCTTTGCCGGCACGTATCGATTTAATCTCGGTGCCGGTAAGCTTGATGCCTGCAACGAGTTTTTCAAGGAATTCATAATCGTGAGAGGCCCTTCGGTTCCGGATGACGATATTGCTGGTATCGTTTCTCATCTCCGGGGGTCAGGCAAAGATTCCAAAGTAAACCGCTTCGGTCAGTTTTGAGAGAATGACCTGCAGCAGGAGAAATATTATCAGCATTGAGACGACTACGGCAATCATCATCGGAAGCTTCTTGTGATCAGGGGGATTGACCATTGTCTCCATACCAATCCACAGGATATACAGACCATAGAGCCCGAGTGCGTTGATGAAAAGCAACGATTCGAACAGGCGGCTGATAGTTAGTGAAATGAATATGGGGGCCATGGAATAGGCTACCAGCTTGAATGCCACCAGGAACTCGTGCCCGAGGTCAAGAGCCCTCGTTATCTCCCTCACGATAAAAGCTGATGCGTTGACGCCCAGATACAGGAAGAGGAAGGTGGTGACTGCTGTCAGCACCGAGTACATTGGTTTCAGGGTTGTGTTGATGAAGAACATCGAGCCAAGGAATGCGCTTATGGAGACCAGGATTATCAGCGGCATGAAGAAACTGCCCCTGACAAACTTCATGGGTCTCTCTTCGCGGTGAACCACATCCCACGCCTTTCCGGGGTTAATGATAAAATACTTCGTACGGTGGTAAAGAAACCTGAAGTCCATGACCTCTTTTGATTTAAGAACGGCAAAATTAAGTAAAATAGCATTACCGTGAACCCTTAATGGCTATCTTTAATTTCTGATGGACAAGCCGATGCATGATATCATTGTGATAACCGGCCCGACAGCCACCGGTAAGACGCGGCTGGCTGCGATGGTGGCTGCGAGACTCAGGGGGGAGGTGATCAGTGCGGATTCAAGGCAGGTATACAGGGGGATGGACATCGGGACCGGTAAGGATCTTTCGGATTATAATGTTGGTGGCCAAAGTGTTCCTGTTCATATTGTGGATATAGTGGATGCCGGGTACAGGTACAATGTATATGAGTACCAGCGCGATTTCCTGAAGGTTTTTGAGGGAATGAGTATGCGAGGTTGCTTCCCGGTGGTATGTGGCGGTTCCGGGATGTATGTTGACAGTATTGTCAGCGGTTACAGGCTGATACAGGTGCCTGTGAATGAGCAGCTCCGTGTGCTTCTGGCCGGGCGGAGGCTTGAGGAGCTGACGGCCATCCTTTCTCAGTATAAGAGTCTGCACAACCAAACCGATGTTGATACGGTAAAGAGGGCTGTCAGGGCTATAGAGATAGCGGAATATTATGTGCATCACCCTGTTGATGAGAACCCTTTTCCTGTCAGGAATCCTTTGGTGACGGCTGTATTCTTTGACCGCGAGACCAGGCGGCAGCGCATCAGCTCGCGGCTGAAGGCGAGGCTGGAGGGCGGTATGATTGAGGAGGTGCAGAGGCTGCTGGCCGGGGGTGTGCATCCTGACGACCTTCTTTACTACGGGCTGGAGTATAAGTATGTTACCCTGTACCTGTTGAATAAGATGGACTATCAGGAGATGGCGACGAAGCTGGAGGTAGAGATTCACCGTTTCGCCAAGCGGCAGATGACCTGGTTCCGCGGTATGGAGCGCCGCGGCATCACAATCAACTGGATAGACGGCCAGCTGCCTGTTGATGAGAAGGTAGAAGCAATATTAAGGTTAAAGGTTAAAGGTTAAAGGTTAAAGGTTAAAGTCTATAAAGTCCATAAAGTCTGTAAAGTCCATAAAGTCGAAAGTCCGTAAAGTCAGAAAGATTTGCGATTTGCGAATTTTGATTAAATCGACAATCGAAAATCTGAAATCGAAAATTCCTCTACTGCCTACTGCCTTAGCGTGACTGCCGACTGCTGACTGCCGTCCCGATCCGCCAGCCGCCGGATGCGGGATTTAGTCTCCTCCCCGATCCGCCAGCCGGCGGATGCGGGACTCCGCCTGTGTCGGATCCTCAAATTGCAGACTGAAAATGGACCTTCAGACATCAGATTGAGGTGCGTAGCGACGCAATCCCGACCACGAAGTGCGTCGGGACCCTGAGCCCTTCAGATTGAGACCCGCAGGGTCGAACCGAACCGCCGACAGGCGGTGAGCTCGCCGCAGGCAAACCCCGTACACGGAGTGTCGGGGCCCTGATCAGCTCAGACTTGAGACTTTCGACTTTACGGACTTTCTGACTTTCAGACTTTAATTCCCATCTTCTTCATCAGCAGTGACGCGTTGAAGCTTGAGCAGACCCCCGGTGTCAGAATGTAGTCGAAGAAGAGCTCCTCACCGCTTACCTTTACATCGAAATGATAGTTTTCAATAGCATCCGGAAGCTCTTTCTCCAGGCCGGCTAGACGCAGGTCATGTGTGGCTATCATTGCAGCCGATCCGTAGCCTGTCAGTTGCCTGATAAGAGCCACAGATCCCGTATACCTGTCGTCAGAGTTGGTGCCGCGGAGTATCTCATCGAGCAGGAGAAGGGCCTTCGGGTCTGATTCGGCTTCGGAGATGATTGCCCTGAGTCGGCGCAGCTCGGCATAGAATGAAGATATATTTTCTTCAAGCGAATCGGATATGCGCATGCTGGAGTGGAGCCTGACACGTGAGACTATGAATGCCGAGGCACATACCGGCGCACCGGCAAAAGCCAGCACTGCATTTATACCGCATGTACGCAGAAAGGTGCTCTTGCCCGACATATTAGACCCTGTTATCACTATGGCCTTTCCGGGTCCCTCAACTGAAAAATCGTTGCTGATCCGCCTGTCTGCAGGAATAAGTGGATGACCCATCGTCTCCGCCCTAAATACAAAGTAGTCATCAGTCACAGTGGGAAAAACCCAGCCGGGATTGTTGAAGGTCATATTGCCAAGCGAGGCCAGCACCTCGAATTCAGCCATCGCGGCAAACCATCCGGGGATCCGCAGGGCATGCTCACGCTTCCATCTTTCAAGAGCCATGCAGAAATGTATATCAGTGAAGAAAAGCAGGTTGAGAGGGAATGAAACAAGTACATTCAGTCTCGAGTCGAGCCTGGCTACAAGTTTTGAAAGCTGCCTGATGCGATATGAGGCAGGATTGGTGTCTTTGAATGATCCCTGCAGGTCCACAAGTTTGGCAGCTGTGAAATTCTCGTTCTCAATCAGCCTGATGATCTCGGAGTATGATCTGAGCAGGTCTGATGACCGGCTTACCTGTTCCTGGAGCTTTGATATTTTTTTGATACGGGTAAAGTAGTAAACGAAGTTGATGATGAACACCGGCGTAAAAATTGCAGCGGGCAATCCTGCTATGACCAGTATAACTGATGCCAGGGCCAGAAGGCTTAGGCCCACGATTATTATTTTCTCACGGTTTGTCTTTATGAAGATATCATCGCTCCTTAGCCACTGCATCAGGGGTGCGGGATCATTACCGGCACCGGCATTCAGGTAACCGAGGGTTATCAACTCCTGTCGCCAGCCGGTCAGAGGCTGGAGTTCTCCAACGGCCTCCTGCCGTCTCAGTATCTCTTCCCTGGATGCAGATTGTTTCAGGTACTCTGCCAGCAGGTCAGAGGCAGGCCTGCTTGTTGTGCGGCATATATACTGAAACAGTGATGCCTTACCGAAGATGTCAAGGTCATAGGAATAGGGGTGATCTCTCTCGATCTGTTCTTCCCCGGCCTTATAAGCGGAGAAATCGCCGTCGATGCACTTTATCTCGAGGCTGTTGATCTCTGCCAGGTGCAGAAATCGCTTCCTGTTTTTCTCAGTCGTCTCATATCTGATCACCAGCCAGGCGAAGAGTATCAGGGCCACTAACAGGGCTGTCAGAGAAGCAGTTATGGAGACAGACAAGAGCAGGGCGAAAAGGATCAGCGCTCCGACAAACACTGCAAGCCGGGCTATTGAAAGATGGTCTGACAACTTCTTCAGTCGTTCGGCAGAAGTGCTGAACTCAGCTTCTCTTGAAGAATAAACATCACGTGGTGGCATCCCGGTTTAATCAGGGTTTAAAGCTAATCAATCTGTCCTGAAATTGAAAAGCAACCGCAATTTGAATACCCCATCAGCAAATTTCGATCTGTTTTGAATGTACCCTCAGTAAATTTTGATCTGATTTTAACCGTTGTTTAACTACCTTTACCCATCTTAACCATTAATACCTCAGACCGCACGACCGCACGACCGCACGACCGCACGACTGCAAGACCGCAGGAATTTAAGACTTTACAGACTTTATGGACTTTAGACTTTCAGACCTTCAGACTTCAGACATATGTTTAATATTGACACCATCTTCTTCGAATTCCTCGGTTACCGAATGAGCTTCCTTGAACTGCTGGCAGTCCTCACCGGGCTGACAGCGGTGTGGCTGGCTGCCAGAACAAATATTATTACATGGCTCTTTGCGCTGGTTAATGCCCTGCTTTTCTTTATCCTGTTTTACCAGGTTAACCTCTATTCAGCCATGGCATTGCAGGTCTTTTTCTTTTGCAATGCCATCTACGGATGGTATAACTGGAGAAGGAAGAGAACGGACGGAGATGAGCCGGTGACCATTATGAAACATAAACACAGGGTCATCTGGGCTGCATTACTTTTTGCCGGGGCAATAGCACTCGGTTCAGTGATGAGCCGCATTCATTTATGGCTGCCTGACCTGTTCCCGGAGGAGGCATCTTTTGTTTTTACTGACGCCATGATTGCCGTAATGAGCATAATTGCCTCGCTGCTCCTTGCCAGGCTCAAACTTGAAAACTGGGTGCTATGGATACTTGTCAATATAATGAGCATAGCATTGTATGCCATGAAGGGAGTCATGCTGGTATCCGTTCAGTATATATTCTTCCTTTTTATGGCTGTATATGGAATTATGGAGTGGAGGAAGCGAATTAACACTACAACGGAGTCAACTCCGGGAGAACATCATAACGCAGATAAATTCATCTCATGAAAACAAAGATTGGAGTAACCCTAATTTCAATTTCAATGATCACCTCTGCATGCCTGAATAACGAAAAGATATTCATGGCATCCGGATATTCTTCGGATAGCCAGAATGATGTGATACTGTGTTCACTTGACGGAGTTGGCAAAACAGCGGTTCTGACAGGCATAGAGGCAGGAAATAACCCCTCGTTTTTCACCTTTGGGAAGGAAGGGCTGGTCTATTTTGTCAACGAGGTTGATTCCTTTGACCTGAAGTCCGGGGGAGCTATCACCACCTTACAATATGATAAGAAGAGTGAAACCCTGGCAAAGCTCGGCTCCATCAACCAGGGAGGGGGAGGACCATGTCATATCACGGTCTCGCACGACGGACAATACCTGATCACAGCCAACTACGGCAGCGGCTCCGTATCACTGGTAAAGCTGAGCAGCGGGGGCATTCCCGAGAAGGTTACTGATGTGATCTTCTACGGTGAAAAGTCGCATCCGCATATGACCCTCTATAACCCGCGATTACACACATATTATGTCTCGGACCTGGGGCTTGACAAGGTACATCAGTTAAAGCTTGATTCTGACCTGGGCCTGCTTATGAACGCAGTTGTTCCCTCGTTCAGCAGCGAGCCGGGGAGCGGTCCCAGGCATATGGCGATTGATAAAGCAGGTGCCAATCTCTATGTTATCAATGAACTGAATTCAACAGTGTCAGTTTATAATATCCTGTCTGATACCGTGAATGTAAAGCAGACGGTTAGCACCCTGCCGGAAGGTTTCGGGGAAAAGAGTTACTGCGCTGATATCCACCTGTCCGGCAATGGCAAAAAGATTTACGGTTCCAACCGGGGGCATAACAGCATTGTGACTTTAAAAGTCAGAGCCGATGGGACATTGTCGAATCCTGCTCATCAGGATTGTGGCGGCAACTGGCCGCGTAACTTTGCAGTTGCAGGATCCGGTAAATATTTCCTGGTGGCAAACCAGAGATCAAATGAGATTTCCGTTTTATCCGGCAGCAGTATCTCTGAAGAGGCTGTTTCAGCTTTGCCCCTCAATGCTCCGGCCTGCGTCCGGTTTCTGAAATAGTCCACAGTTAACAGTCTACAGTCAACAATCATAACTTATTGATTAATTGAGGACTGCCGACTGAGGACTGATGATTGCAAACTGTGGGCATAATATGTCCCACAATTACTTGTATATTGATCATATGTTCATTATCTTTGTAATGAGCAAATGATCAAAAAGTGTCACCACGGCCGAAAAGATTAAGGAGAGTAAGTAATCCGCCACTTGTGTCGGGTTTCAAACCGTATGGCGGGATTGCCAGGGATGAACATCCTCAGTCAGTATTTCTGCACCTCGAGGAATATGAGGTAATCAGGCTGTGTGATTTTGAAAATCTGAATCATCACGAAGCTGCCCGGGTGATGGATGTCTCGCGTCCGACCCTTACACGCATCTACGCAAAAGCGAGGGCAAAAATTGCTGATGCTCTTGTAACCGGTAAGCAGATAATCATTGAGGGCGGGAAAATTTATTTTGACAGTGAGTGGTATAAATGCAGCGGGTGTAATTGTTTATTCAACCAGCCGGAAAAGAGTGTCGCCCCGTCAGAGTGTCCGCTATGTGGAAGCGACAGAATCATCAATTATGTTCCTTCGGATGAGGCGATTCCTGTGACCCTTCACAGCAATGTTGATATATGCGTTTGTCCGGCCTGCGGCTTTGAGAAGCAACACGAGCCGTCCCGGCCATGCAAAGAAGAGATTTGCCCGGTATGCAGCAGCCGGCTGATGAGAAAAAACAATCTGCTGGCGAAAGATATGTAATAAGAAAAAATATGAAAGTAGCGATAACAAGTACAGGGCAAAGCCTTGACAGTAATCTAGATCAGCGGTTCGGCCGCTGCGCATTCTTTGTCATTTATGACACTGAAACAGGAGGGGTTGAGATCCTTCCAAACCCGAACAAGGATGCTGAGGAGGGTGCCGGACCGGCATCGGTCCAGATGGTGGCATCAAAGGATGTGAAGAAGATAATTTCCGGTGAGTTCGGAGTGAAGATAAAGTCGCTTCTTGACAGCCTTAAAATCCAGATGGTTGTTTACAAGGAGCCGGAGAAGACAGTTAAGTCAGTAATTGACATGTTGAATAAGTAACTCAAAATCGAAAAGTTATGCCACAATTAGATCAGAAGGGTCCTGAGGGCCAGGGAGCCATGACAGGCAGGAAAGCCGGACGTTGTACCAATTTTGGTGCCGGTAAGGCAGTGAAGGGAATCGCTGACAGCAGCGATAAGGATGAAAATGCCCCGGTAACCGGAGGCAGAGGCACAGGTCAGGGTCGCGGCGCGGGTAAGGGCGCAGGCAGAGGCCAGGGTAAGGGTTCAGGAACTGGTGCCGGACAAGGCCGCGGTGCGGGCGGTGGCAAGGGGCGGGGCACTGGCGGAGGCCAGGGCCGTGGTCAGGAAGGCAGAAGCGGCGCCGGAGCAGGCGCCGGCAGAGGCAGAGGCGGCGGCAGCGGTGCAGGAAGATAGAACCGGAGAACCGGAAGAATAAACCATGCGTTTATCCGGGCATCTGGCAGCCAATGGTGTGCAATTCATCCAAAAATCATAAATAAAAGAATCTTAAACATGAAAAAACGTATAGCAATTCCCCTTGAGGGAGGAATCCTTTGTTCACATTTCGGCCATTGCGAACAGTTCGCAATAGTGGATGCCGACGACAAAGCAATAACCGCCCAATCACTCATCACACCCCCGCCTCATGAGCCGGGACTGCTTCCCGGATGGCTGGCAGAAAAAGGAGTGACTGACGTCATTGCAGGCGGCATGGGACAAAGGGCCATTAATATCTTTAACCAGCATTCAATAAATGTATTTGTCGGGGCACCGGTAAAAAGCCCGGATGAACTGGCAACAGACCTGCTGAATGATAAGCTGCAGGCCGGAGCAAATTATTGTGACCATTAACAGACTGTCATGGAAAAGAAAAGGATTGGTATCATTATATGCGACCGGTATTCCACATGCGCCGGTGGCAAGTGCTTCAGGTCCGTACGCAACCGTGAGGGTGCTTTCGACAGATATAAGGATCAGGATATAGAGGTAGCAGCATTTACAACCTGTGGAGGATGCCCTGGCGGAAACGTGGAGTATACACCTGAGGAGATGATAAAGAACGGTGTGAGCGTCATTCACCTTGCCACCGGCCTCGTTGTAGGTTATCCACCCTGTCCCCGGCTCGACTATTTCACAAGGTTCATCCCTGAGAAGTATGGCATTGAGGTGGTCGTCGGTACTCACCCTATCCCTCAGAAGTATTACACCACACACATGAACCTTGGCACCTGGAACGGGACAGCAATGCAGCGGTTTATCCAACCAACGCTGGCTGATGAGACAATCAGGCTGGCCTACGACTAGAAGCAAAACTGATGAAGATAGCAGTTGCAAGCGGCAAGGGCGGTACAGGGAAAAC
>JFJP01024464.1_pt1 | contig 40374 bp, 46 predicted proteins | sample 431651 | NCBI WGS metagenome assembly JFJP01 (sample SAMN02602958, study PRJNA72255) | Microbial mat metagenome, whole genome shotgun sequencing project. | biome: fresh water; feature: sink hole; material: water; isolation source: purple microbial (photo- and chemosynthetic) mats found in...
CTCAGTGTGCCGAGATAGGCTTCGGCGAAGCGGTTTATGCGTTGCCAAATTCCCATCTCGTCGAGATAGTCGAGCGAAATGATATGGCGAGTTTCAACCATAAAGCACAGATGAGGCTCTGTTTTAACGCCCAAGAGGAGATATACGATATTGTGTATGAGCAGGCAAAAGAGCTTCGAAGGCATGGCGTAAGAGGCGCCGATAGATTGCTTCCTCCGTGTGCGCTAAGAAGCGAAGCGGGTATCAATCCTATATGTCCGGAAGGTCCTAGATTTTGTGGTGTCAAAGTATGGAAGCAGAGCTTTGAAGAGCTAAAAAGGGAGTATTAAGCGTGGGGTTCGTCCATGCTTTGCATTTGGTCGGCGTAGCTTATTTTTTGGGATTTTTACTGCTTGATTTGTTTGTCGTCCGCTCTTTTTTGAACTTAGAGTGCCACGACAAAAAACTGCTTTTTTATGAAAAAGCCAAAAAATCGCTCTATGTCCGGCTTCAATCCTCGTCCGCATATTTGGCTTAAAATCACTTTAGCCATTTTTGCCGTTACACTGTTTTTTGCCTCGCCGTATGTAGTCAAAAAAGCTGGGAAAAGCTCCGTGGGGTATGTTTATGCCGTGGTTTTGGCGAGTGTCTTGTCCGTTGTTATTTTGGCAAAAATCTAAAACAGCCGTCCGAGTTTGTCGTCTAGTTCGTCGGAAATTTTCTCTATCTCTCTTTTTAGCTCCAAAACCTCATAGTTTTTTTGCATAAAGGCGTAAAGTAGTGTTTTTACGGAGTTATCCTCGCCTATATTGAGGTCTTTTGCTATCTCCTCTTTGAACGCTTCCGCATAAGTGTCGGCAAGGGTAATTTCAAATGCTGAGCCGTTGATAATGAGTGTGAGTTTTTGCATCTTTTAGCCTTTTGCATCCAAGTTTTTTAGCTCTGCGCTTATGGCTATTTTTTGCTCCAAAGCTCTTATATATTCGTCTTTTGCTTTGTTTTCGGACTCTGATTTTAGTAGTTTATTGCGTAACTCGCTATTTTCCTCTCTTTGGAGGTTTAGTTTTTGCAGTAGATTTTCTATTTGAAGTTTTAGTTTTTCTATCGTTTCCATTTTTTGCGCTTTAAAGTGTCTGAAGCTCATTATATCAAAGCTTGTTTTTATTTCTACCGCAAATGCGGTTAGCTTTTGTGCTCGTTCCTGCGCAATTCCGCTTTGCTACATGTGCCTCAGCGGCTAGCGTAGTAAAGGCGGGCTTTGCTCGTCTTTGCGTAAGTTGGCTATAATGTAAACACGAATTTATAGGCAAAAAGTGGCGCAAAAATGGCAAGATTTGAGATAGTGGCGGATATGAAGCCAGCAGGCGACCAGCCTACGGCGATAGCGAAGCTCTCCCAAAGCATCAAGGACAACCATAGATACCAGACGCTTCTCGGAGTTACGGGAAGCGGCAAGACTTTTACGATGGCAAACATTATAGAGACTCTGCAAATTCCGACTCTCATAATGACCCACAACAAGACTTTGGCGGCTCAACTCTACAGTGAATTTAAGGCATTTTTCCCAAAAAACCATGTTGAATACTTCATCAGCTACTACGACTACTATCAGCCAGAAGCCTACATCCCACGCCAAGACCTCTTCATCGAAAAAGATAGCGCTATCAATGAAGAGCTAGAGCGACTCAGGCTCTCAGCTACGGCAAGTTTGCTGCAATTTGACGATTGTATCGTTGTTGCCTCCGTATCGGCAAACTACGGACTCGGCGACCCGGTGGAGTACAAGACGCAGGTGCAAACCGTAGAGCTTGGGATGAACTATTCGCAAAGAGAGTTTTTGCTAAAGTTAGTAGAGATGGGATACAAGCGAAACGACAACTTTTTTGACCGTGGCGACTTCAGAGTCAAAGGTGAAGCGGTAGATATATATCCCGCTTACTTTGATGATGTGGCGATACGCATAGAGTTTTTTGGGGATGAGTGCGAGAAGATTTATGAGTTTGACCCGCTTACAAACAAAAGAACAAAAGATCTCAGCTCTTTTACCCTCTATGCTGCAAGCAACTATGTAGTTGGTCATCATCGCCTTGCAAATGCCATCAAACAGATAGAAGAGGAGCTTGCCGAGCGGCTTGATTATTTCCTAAAAGAAAATAAGCTTGTGGAGTATCAGAGGCTCAAACAACGAGTGGAGTTTGACCTTGAGATGATGGAATCTACGGGGATGTGCAAGGGGATAGAGAACTATTCTAGGTATCTGACGGGCAAAGCTCCGGGCGAGACACCTTTTTCAATGATGGATTATTTTGAGGCGATAGGCAAGGATTATCTCGTCATCGTGGACGAATCGCATGTGAGCTTGCCGCAGTTTCGGGGGATGTATGCGGGGGATAGGAGTCGCAAGGAAACGCTTGTGGAGTACGGCTTTCGTCTGCCGAGCGCCCTTGACAACAGACCGCTCAAATTTGACGAATTTATCAACTCCGGCGGCGCTTGAGATAGAGCTTTCCGCAGAGGTGGCTACGCAGATAGTGAGACCAACGGGACTGCTAGACCCAGTGCTTGAAATACACAGTGCCGACAGGCAGGTAGAGATATTTCACGATGAGGCGAAAAAGACGATAGCCAGAGGCGAGAGAGTGCTTGCGACGGTGCTAACCAAAAAAATGGCGGAAGAGCTGACCAAATACCTTAACGACATAGGCCTAAGAGTCAAATATATGCACTCCGACATCGACACGGTAGAGCGAACAGAGATAATCAGAGGGCTTAGACGGGGTGAGTTTGACATACTTGTAGGAATCAATCTTCTTAGGGAGGGGTTGGATCTTCCTGAGGTCTCGATGATAGGGATATTTGACGCCGACAAAGAGGGTTTTTTGCGCTCTGAGACAAGCCTCATACAGACCATCGGGCGGGCGGCTAGAAATCTAAACGGTAGAGTGCTTCTCTTTGCTAACAAAACGACGGAGTCGATGCGAAAAGCGATAGAGACGACAAACGAGAGACGATTGCGCCAAGACGAGTACAACAAACTTCACGGCATCACTCCGAAAAGTACGATAAGACGGTTGGACGAGAGTCTAAAGATGGAAGATGAGACCGTATCGACGCTTGAGATGAAAAAGCGAAATGCTAAGTTACCGAAAGTTGAGAGAGATGCAATCATTAAAGAGCTTACAATGAGAATGCACAAAGCCGCCAAAGAGCTAGAGTTCGAAGAGGCGGCTAGGCTGAGGGATGAAATATCCCGCTTAAGAGTTTGAGACTCCTCTTCTGTCTTTCATCGCCTGTAGCGCTTCTCTGAGCGTATTTTCATCCAGACCGAACGATATTGCTTTTGCTGCCGCCTGCTCAAAATGCTCTTCGCCGAAGGTGTTAAGCGGCTGAAGCGCTGTCTTGACGACGCACAGCGCCATTGAGTACGGAGCTATCTCTTCAGGTGCGTCAAGAGGGTTGTCCGAATTTTTTATCGCTTCTATCAACCCCTCTTCAAATCTCCAATGCTCAAAAATAGCCGCCGTAATAGTGGCTGTAGTCTCGCCCAAAAATTCTAGTTCGGCGCCCATAGTGTCCGCACCGCCTTCGATAGCCGCCTTAAAATCAGCCGCTTTGCCCTCTTTTGTCAGCTCTTGGGCTATGATGATTTTGCCTGTTTCTTGCAGGAAGCTTGCAACGGAGAGTATGTCCATCTTGCTTCTATCGACCTTTGTATACCAAGTGTGCATAAGTGCATTTTGCAGGCTGGATATATCTGCAAACACCTCAGGTGTAATGCCGTAAGGGTCTAGGTCGATACTAAGGAGCTTTTTGACGGCGCCGGATAGGGCTAGTCCTTTGACGGTGGACATCCCAAAAAGCGAGACGGCTTGAGAGACGGTCTTTATCTCTCGGCTAAATCCGTAAAAAGGAGAGTTGGCGGCTTTTAGAAGGTTTGCCGTTATCATCGGGTCTTTTTCGACTACCTTGATGAGGTCTCCTACGGAGCTTTCAGGGTCGGCGCAAATTCTTTGTATTTGCGTGACGGTTTCCGGCAGAGGCGGAAGCGTTTTTATCTTTGATAATAAAGAGTCGTTCATTGTGCGTATCCTTCAAATACATTAAAAGCTAAAAGGCTAAAATAACGCTGTTTTGCAAGATTTTACACTATTTTAAATAACAATATAAAGAGAAAACCGACAATGCTTGAAAAATCTATTTATTTCGTTCAAACTATGCTTATTTTTTACTATTTTTCTACTACTTTGCAGTGGTACTCGTACAAGCTCAAAAGAGTTGTATTTCACTTTTCAAAGCCGTTGTGGCATCTATGGTTTTTTCTTTTACCACTCTCTATTATAGGGGTTGCAGGTATGTTTGAAAAACCTATCTGGGCGGGGCTTTATCTGATTTTATCTACGCTGTTTATGTTCAAATGGATAAAAAAACTAGACAAGAAGCTCGTATTTACCGCCAGAGTCAAAAGGCTGTGGACTATTTTTGGGGCTCTTTATCTGCCGCCGTTGATGCTGCTTCACGCCGATTATCAGGTGATTTCGGCTCTTATTGCGATATTTGGCGCATACTATCTATCGGGCGAATTGGAGTCGAAGATAATCGCCAAAGGGTTTGAAAGGCGGGCAAAAGAGCGATTGGCGTCTATAAACCCTGTAGTCATCGCAGTCACGGCAAGTTTTGGTAAGACAAGCATCAAAAATTTTGCGGCGCACATCCTCCAAAAACGGTTTCGCACATACGCCACACCCGCAAGCGTCAACACGATGATGGGCATAGTCAAAGACATCAACGACTCTTTGCCGCAGGATACCGAGGTGTATATCGTGGAGGCGGGAGCTAGGGCAAAAGGGGATATAGCCGAGATAGCCGCGCTGGTGGAGCCTCAATATGCGATTATCGGCAAAATAGGCGAGGCGCATATCGAGTACTTCAAGACGATAGAGAACATACAAGTCACAAAGGCGGAGATACTAGGCTCGCCTGCACTCAAAAAAGGGTTTGCGTATGAAAATAGCGGTGCAGAGGGTGAGAATATCGTAGTTTTCGGATTTGAGAAAGGAGCGCTTATCAAAAACGCCTCTTCCACGCTAGAGGGCGTATCCTTTGAACTGGAGATGGGGGATGAGACGCATAGGCTTGAATCCCCAAATCTTCTTGGAGGCTTCAACGCTGTCAACATAGCCGCTGCTGTGCTTGTCGCTAGGGAGCTGGGGTTGGATATGGATAGTATCAAAAGAGCCGTAGAGACCATTCCTAGCGTAGCGCACCGTCTGCAAAAGATAGTAGCGGGGCAAAAAATCATCCTAGATGACAGCTTCAACGGCAACATCGACGGGATAAAAGAGGGGATAAAGCTCTGCCGTACCCACCCGCACCAAAAAGTGATAGTCACCTGCGGTCTTGTTGAGAGCAGGGATGAGCTGAATGTAGAGCTTGCGCATCTTATCGATGAGGTGTTTGATGTGGCGATAATTACGGGAGAGCTCAACAAAAAGCTGTTTGACGAGAATCTATCAAAATGCGAAAAGATATTTTTGTCCGACAAAAACGAGCTGGAAAATCTGCTAAAAGAAAAAACGGCGCAGGACTCCATCGTCTACTTCGCCAACGACGCACCGGGGTATATTTAGAGCTACCTTAAAAATTATAAAAAGCTTCAAATATAAGAGAGTTTAAATGCTATTTCCTGAATTAGTCGGTCTGTCATATACTTTTCCACAACCTCAATATCTAGGTTCAAAATATACATTAATGGAGTGGATAGCGGGGTTTTTCCCAAGTAATGCTGAAATTGGACTAGACGGCTTTGGTGGAACACAAAGCGTTGCATTCGCCATGAAGCAACGAAATTTAGGAGTGATAACAAATGATTTTTTATCGTTTAATCACCAAATTGGCTTGGCTCTTATAGAGAATAAGCGAGAGAAGCTTTCTAAAGAAGAGCTTCTCTCGCTTTTTGACACTACTAATAAACCAGATCACTGGTCATTGGTAGAGCAAACATTTAGTGGTCTATTTTTTGATACACAAACAGCAAAACTTCTAGATGGCGCAAGATGGCTGCTTGAAGAGTGGAAAAGCCCATATAAAAAAGCGTTAGCGTTAGCCATTATCAATCGAGCAATGATGCGAAAAACCACAATGGGGCATTTTGCCCATACTCAAGCTTTGGTTTATGCCGCAGATCCAGAGCGGCTCAAACGAAACCGTAGCCTGGCAAGACCGATACAAGAGTTGGCGTATGAGCTTCTGCCGGAATATAATGCGGCTATTTTTGACAACGGTCGAGAGAATAGAAGCATTTGCGGGGATATTCTTGAAGTTTTACCAGAGATGAATAATGTTGATTTTGCATATTTTGACCCGCCATATTGTGATAGCCACTCCGACTATCAGTCATTTTATCATTTACCGGAAACTTACACTGAGTATTGGCGAGACAAACAATTTATTAATGGCACAAAGCGCTATCATCCACCTAGGCATAGTGGATTTGATAAAAAACGAGAAGTTATAGCGTCATTTGAGGAGTTATTTCGTCGTGCCGAGCACATACCTATTTGGCTTATCAGCTATAATGACAGAAGCTTTCCTAGTCCTAAAGATTTGGCACAAATAATAGCCAAATATAAGAGTGTTGATATTGAGGCAAAAGAGTATAGGGCTGGTCGCGGTGGCAAGGGAAGCGTGGCGGGAAGCAGGGAGATACTATTTGTTTGCAAGCCAAAAATGACAACAACAGTAAATATAAAATGGAGCAAAGAAATGGCAAGTTTTTCACATTGGAAAAAGGCTTTTGAAGCCGATGAGATGGATGAATTCAACTTTAATGATGCCGGACTTTTGTGGCTTAAGCTTAAGTCTATCGCAAGGAAAGAACTCCTTGCTGATTTTATAGCCAAAGAAAAAATAGAGCTACACACGACAAAAATTGCTGACGAGTTTGTAGAGTTGTACGAACTGTTGTCTGACGATTTGAAAACTTCTCACGAAAAACTAGATAGATTTATTCGTACTGCGCACGACCTACAGGCTACTAGCCTAGATGTGCAAAGGCTTGTAACAGAACTTTATAGATTAAAAAACTTTGATTGGGGTGGTGATTACAAAAATGCGCTAGACCGATATTTGGTTGATAGATTCGTTAAGATTTATACCTCTTACGATGAGTTGACCGCAAAATTTGATAGTGAAATTGCTCGTGCAGTACAAGGCTATATATTGTGTAGTTGGTACAACCATTGGTCAAGCATCCTGATAGAGCATCTTTTCAAAGACCATGATAGCGTATTGCCAACTGTCGGACAGGTTAAAAAAGTTGATTTTTTTGTAAACGGTATTCCGTTTGACCTTAAGGTTACCTATCTACCTGCCAATTTCATTGAAAAAAAGCGTAAAGAAAAAGGCTTGAAGCCCGAATTAACAGAATTAAAACAAAAAGCAAAAGAGATAGGTATCGTATTCAATAAAGAAGCAAAAAGTGATGATATATATTATGAAATAACGCAAAAGATGCAAGATAAAAATGATGAGCTCTGTAAAGTTGCGCTAAGTGAAATTAAAAAAGTACGAATGGATATTCTAGAAAAAGTGCAAGCAAATCCACGAGAGTTAATACAAAATTTATACGAAGAGCAAGGAGAGATGCGTTTTGACTCTTCAAATAGACTATTTTTGGTGCTTGTTGACGCCGATGATTTTGATAATTCTTGGAAGCTCAAGCGAAATCTTGATGCGCTTCGTCCGATGATAAAAGATTACCTTGATAATTTTACTAGTAAAAATATTGACGATTTAAGGGTTAGTTTTAAATATAAAAGTAAAATGCAAGAATTTAAAGCAATTAGTGACGCAATTTTTGTCGTAAAACAATCACGGTAAAATATTTATGAAATACCTATATGCGCCTTGGAGAGACGACTATGTAAGAGGCAAGGAAAAAGGCGGTTGCGTCTTTTGCGACATCTCCGCACATCCCGAAAAAGACGAGGAGCATACGGTGCTTTACCGTGACGAGGTATGCTTTGCCGTGATGAACAAATATCCGTATACACCTGGGCATTTTATGATTATTCCGCACATGCACACCGACTCCTTGGAGGCTTTGCCACCGCAAGATTGGAGTCACATAACGCTTCTCGCCCAAAAAGGGGTGGCGGCTCTCAAGGAGGCATTTGGTGCAGGAGGCGTAAATATCGGCATGAATCTCGGCGAAGCGGCGGGTGCAGGAATAGCGGAGCATATACACCTTCACCTGCTCCCTAGATGGCACAGAGACTCTAATTTTATTACGGTAATAGGCGATGCAAGAGTCTATTCGGTCGACTTTGCTGAGATATATGAGAGAGTAAAAGCCGCTTTTTTGGCTAAGCTCTAACACTCTTTATGCGGTAGCCAAATCTTGAATTTTGCGCCGTTTTCGCTATTTTCTACGCTTATTTTGCCGCCTAAGTGTTCGTCTACTATATCTTTTGACATGTAAAGCCCTATGCCGGTGCCCTTGTCCTCCGATTTTGTGGTAAAGTAGGGTTCAAACACTTTTTCTATAATTTCGGACGGAATGCCGCCTGCCGAATCCTCTATCGCTATTTCACACCCGCCATCAGCGCACCCAACATCTATTTTGATAAACGGATTTTTTGGTTTTTTATCCATCAGTGCATCTTTGGCGTTTGCTAATATATTTAGTATTACTTGGTTTAGTTCATTTTTGAAGCATACATATGGATGTTTATGTGTTGAATCTTTGTCAAAAAATACATCTATAGAGTTGTTTTTTAGCTGGGCTTCTAGTATTTTTATTGTTTGGGCTATTGCATCTTCCAGAAAAAACTGCTCCTCTTTTTTGTTCGGCGAAAAGAAATTTTTGAAGTCGTCTATCGTCTTTGACATCGCCTGGACAGTCTCCATCGCACGCTCTTTGAAGCTTTTTAGATACTCCTCGTCCATCTCGCCGTATTTGTACGCAAACAGTGTGTCTTGTATCATAAGCCCTAGAGAGTTTAGCGGTTGTCTCCATTGGTGCCCGATAGCGCCTATCATCTCACCCATGGTCGCCAGCTTGGATTGTTGGATTAGAAGCTTGTCTTTCTCGATTCTTTTTGCGGTCTCTTCCTCGACCAGTTTTGCCAAATGCTCGTTAAGTTTTTTTAGCTCTTCTTCTGCAGTTTTCTGGGCGCCTATATCTGTGTGTGAACCGACCATTCTTGTCGGAGTACCGTTTTTGCTTTTAGCTACAACCAAACCCCTATCTAGTATCCACTTGTATGAACCATCTTTGCATCTGACTCTATGTTCGTTAATGTACACTTGCGTTTGCGCTTTAAAGTGCTCTTTTACATCTTCATAAACTTGCGCTAAATCATCCGGATGAATCCTGTTTCTCCACTCATCTAGGCTTGCTTCTATCTCGTCTTCGGCAAAACCTAACATCTCTTTCCATCGTTTGGAGAAAAACACCTCATTGGTTTCAATATTCCAATCCCATATACCGTCTCCGGAGCCCTCAAGTGCAAATCTAAGCCTCTCTTCGGACGACGAAAGCTGCTCGGTCATTTTATCCGCCAACTCCTGCGCTCGCTCTTTTGTATTGATAAGCGATAGCATCGTTGAAAATACGCCGAAAGAGAGCAGCAATCCAACTGCTAGCACAAACCATGGTTCATTGGTATGCGTTTCATCTAAAAAGCCTTTGAGCGGCTTAAAGTAGAGAGTCCAAACTTTACCGTTAATATTTAGCTGCACCTCTGTGCTAATGGTGGCGTTCTCCAAATCATCCGGCTGCCCGGAAAAAAGAAGTCTATTTTTGTCTATTTTGTCGCCGTCATATATCTCTAGGCTTATATCTTTATATCCATTGCCCATCACCCCATTCATTAAGTCCTTAGTACGAAACGGCGCATATACAAAACCCATTATTGCCGCCATCCGCTGCTCTTTTGTTTGAAGAGGCATATTTTTGAAATAGATGGGTACATACATCAAAAAGCCGGCTTGCTCGTCTATATTGTTTTCTTGAACCAGCCTTACCTTGCCGGAGAGTGAGGCTTTGCCGTCAAAGGTCGCCCTGATCATAGCCTCTCTGCGTATCTCCTCGGAGAACATATCGTATCCAAATGCCCGCTTATTGCGCTCATTAAACGGTTCGAGATAGATGATGGAGGTATATATATCCCGTTCACCCTCGGGTCTAATAGAATAATCGGCAAAACCCTCAGCTTTGATTCTTGCGGTGTGCTTGCCTTTGTCTTTGGGATGTACTACTTCGCTAAAACCTACGCCCTGTATGCCCGGAAAATTTTGATCTATTTTGAGAGTTTTTATGAAGCTACGCCACTCATCTCTTTCGATGCTCGCCGACGAGTCAAAGAGGGCTGCTCCCGCATAAAGGATTTGACGGTAGGCGTCCATTCTATTTTGCACAAGCATGACCGCTTGTTTTGTGGCAGCCTCAAAGCGAAGCTGCTCTTTTTCCTTTACGCTTTCATCCGTATATTGGTATGCAAATATACTGAAAGCAATTCCAAAAGCGAGAATTATATATGCGGCTAATTTTGTTTTGATAAATCCTATGCGCGATTGGGGCATATTAGCTTCCTCTTTATGGCTAAACTTATTCTTATATAGCTGCTCTTAATCTGTCTTGAAACTAGCGCATATTTATCATAGCAACTTCTCTCTCAACTTTTTTGAGTATCATCTCTTTGATTTCCGCAGTCATATCTTTCATCTCTTCATCCAGTCTCGAATCCAGCTGCAGCTTCATTCCCTCTATCCCGCTTGCTAGCATATTTAGAGCGGCGTCGCTGTTGCATGCATATTTTACTTTTGATAGTTTGGAGTTGTAGTAAATATAGCTTTTTGTCTTCTCTTCTTCAACGACGAAGCTGATGGGAGAGTCGCTAATGTCGGCTATACAGATACCGCTAGCACAAAGATAGTCAGTACCTAGCGGGTCAAATAGCGCTTTTGCGCTTTTTAGATGCATGCATATATAAATAGCGTTTCGCACTATCCCCTTAATTGCAACTTGCTCTTCCGTCGTGGATATATTCTCTTTGATAGGCTCCAACTTTCACCTCTAAAATAAGATATATAAAAACAGTACCCCGATGATAATTCTATAAACCCCAAACGGCACAAAGCTAAACTTGGCGGCAAACTTCAAAAACCATTTGATGGCAAACATTGCCACCAAAAATGCGGTGATAAAGCCGGCGACAAGATTTGACAAATCACCCCCGTCAAAGCTTGAAAAGTTTTTTAGCACATCGTAACCGGTTGCCGCAACCATCGTAGGCACCGCTAGCAAAAACGAAAACTCAACCGCCGTTTTTCGGTTGAGTCCGCTAAGAAGCCCGCCTATTATGGTGGCTCCGGAGCGGCTAGTGCCCGGAACCATCGAGAACGACTGTGCAAACCCTACCAGTAGCGCCTGTTTGTAGCTTATATCGTCAATTTTGTGGATATGATGCTCTTTTGGCTTATAAAAGTACTCCAGAACGATAAATACGACTCCTCCGGCGATAAGCATAAAAGCGACCGTCTCGGGGGCAAAAAGCGCTTTGATATGCTTGTAAAACAAAAAGCCGAGTATGCCTGTGGGTAAAAAAGCTACTGCAAGTTTTTTCATGAGGCTAAAGTCTGAAAAAAGCTTTTTAAAATACAAAAATATAACGGCAAATATTGAACCTAACTGTATGGAAACTTCAAAGCTTTTGTGTACGGAGGTCTGCTCTATTCCCATCAGATGCGATGCTAGGATAAGGTGACCCGTGCTAGAGATCGGCAAAAACTCCGTCAGTCCCTCCAAAACCCCCAGTATTATCGCTTCAAAAACTCCCATATCTATCCCAAATAATAAAATAACGGTATAACCGCAAAAGAGGCAAATACACCAAGAGCAACGGCGGAGACCGCCAATTTTTCATTCAGTCCGTACCGCGTCGCAAAGACCGCCACCATAACCATTGGCGGCATAGCCGACTCTATGAGCGCAACTTTTGAGACGATGCCAAGAGGCGGCAAAATAAGCAGTACGGCAAGCGGAACAACGCCCATTTTGAGAGCAAGTATAGCCGCCGTATTGTTGATATTTTCTTTGATGTGGCTCACATCTATCTTCATGCCTACCGCTATGGTAACGAGAGGTAACAGAGTTGCGGCAAGCTTATCCGTTCCGAGCAAAACAAAAGAGGGCAGCTCAAAAAGTTTTAGCGCAAGCGCCGCCAAAATGGCGATAAACGGCGGAAATGTGAGCACGCTTTTTGCAAGTTTTTTCGGACTAGAGTCCCGCCCCGCTCCCCATGCGGCTATCATGGAGCCAAAAATAGAAAGAAACAAAAAGCTTCCGAACTGGTCAAAAAGCAAGGCATACCCGAGAGCGTCCGCACCATAAAGAGCCTCCACAAAAGGAAAACCGACAAAAGAGGTGTTGCCAAGCCCGCAAGCCATGATTACAACCGCAGCAGAGGCTCTCTCAAGTTTCAAAAAACGGGAGAGTAAAAAGCCTACAAAAAATCCAAAAACTATCGAGAAAATCGCTACGGCGACGATGGAGAGGTCGCCAATAGCTATTTTCATCGGATAGAGCTTTTGGATGATTAGCGCAGGGAAGGCTACGAGTATGCAAAAGCTGATAAGCACATCGGAATAATCTTTTTTGGCAAGTTTTAGCCCATAGCCAATCATCAAAAAGCAAAAAATTAAAAAAACGCCTTCAAACATCTTGAAATTATAGCTGCTCTGCGGTTAATCGATTTTTGATAAATCTTTAAAACTAATTGCCGTAAACTAAGCCATTTTTAAAACTAAGAGGCATAAATGATTAGTGAACAGCTAATATGGGATAAACAAAACGGGTGGAGCGGTGAAGCAAGGCTAAAAGATGCGGTGTGCGTATTTGTTTTTGGAGACGGCGACTACTTCAAAAGCGAAGAGTGTTATGAGCATATTCGCTCTTTTTATCCAAACGCCGAGATAGTCGGTTGTTCTACCAGTGGTTCCATATCCGGCAGCTCTCTTAGCGACGATAGCGTTGTGGTGACGGCGATAGTTACGGACAGAGCAAATATCAAAACGGCATTTAGGGCAATAGAGTCTGCCGATAACTCGGCAAAAGCAGGTAGAGAGCTTGCGTTAGAGCTAGTGGGCGAGAAGCTAAAACATGTTTTTATCCTTAGCGACGGTCTAAAAATTAACGGTAGTATGCTGGCGGACTCCGTAAATGCGGTGTATGACGGCAAGGTGAGCGTATCGGGCGGACTTGCGGGAGACGGCGCTAGGTTTAAGGAGACATATATCATGGCAAACTCCCCGGCAAAAAGCGGCGGCGTAGTCGCTGTAGGTTTTTACGGCGATACGCTAGAGATACATACGGGGTGTTTTGCGGGATGGGATGAGTTTGGGGCATTGAGGACGGTTACGAAGTCTATCGGCAATGTGGTATATGAGATAGACTCTCAGCCCGCACTTGAGCTTTACAGAAAATACCTCGGCGATGATGTAGCAAAAGATCTGCCGGGAAGCGGTCTTAGATTTCCGATAAATATCCAAGAGGGCAACAGCGAGAGCTCGGTGATAAGAACACTTTTGGCGATAGATGAGAGCGAAAATAGTCTTACTTTTGCCGGAGATGTGCCTGAGGGGTATCTTTGTAGGTTGATGAAATCAAATATAGACAAACTCATAGAAAATTCGGAGCTTGCGGCAAAAAGCGCAAAATCAAAAGAGAAAAAAAGCGGGATTTGTATAGCGATAAGTTGCGTAGGAAGAAGGCTAGTACTGGGGCAGCTAACGGAAGAGGAGCTGGAGATAGTCGGCGATACGCTGGGCGAGGGCGTTGCAGTGACAGGCTTTTACTCTTATGGAGAGATTGCCCCGTTCGAGGGGTTAAAAGAGTGCAGGTTGCATAATCAGACAATGACGATAACCGCAATATACGAATGATTTTAGATGCATAGACTACTGCAAAGACAGATAAAAAAATCGGTCGGCGCTGATTTTGTTTTTGATGAAAAAACAAAAGAACTTTTAAAGTTTATTAGTGCGCAGTACGATGAAAAAGATAGAGAAATTGCTCTTTTAGAGAACGCTCTTGAGGTAAGCTCCGCCGAACTTACCGAGGCAAACAAAAAAATGCTGGAGCAGAGCGAGAGGCTCACCAACACTATTTTGGATGCGTTGAGCGAATCACTTATTGCCGTAGACAAAGAGCTAAAAGTGGTTTTTATGAATCCGGCGGCAAAGCGCTCTTTGGGGATTGATGGCGAAAGCGTAGACCAAATTGAGCTATTAAAGCTTGTTTTTGGCGCAAATGAGGGCGGCGAGAAGCTAAAAAGGGCGATAGATAGCAATAATATCTCCGTAAGCGGCAAAGAGCTGTTTGTCGACCAAAATGGGCACGCTTTTCCCGTCTCATATACTCTAAATCCGATAGGCTTTGATATAAAAAGCTACGGCGCCGTGCTCTCTTTTATGGATATAGGGCAAAAAATAAAAGACGAATATCTCCTAAAACTACAAGAGGCGGCGCTCAATGCGGCGGCAAACATGATAGTGATAGCCGACGCAGGCGGAAAAATAGAGTATGTAAACGATAGTTTCTGCTCTTTTACCGGTTTTAGCAGAAAAGACGCCATAGGGCAGAATACCTCTTTTTTGAGCTCGAAGACGCATAATGCGGAGTTTTATAAGACGCTTTGGGGGCATGTGCTTTGCGGTGAAGTATGGGAGGGCGAGATAGTAAATCGCAAAAAAGACGGCACTTTGTACCCAGAGGAGATGACGGTCACCCCTATCGTAAACAACGGCAAAATTAGCCATTTTGTAGCGATAAAAAGAGACATTAGCGAGCGGAAAAAATCTGAAGACGCACTAAAAGAGGCTATGGACAAAGCTGTTGAGTCTTCACGGCTAAAGTCCGAGTTTTTGTCCACAATGAGCCACGAGATAAGAACTCCGATGAACGGCATCATCGGTATGACGGACTTGCTGCTCGGGACAAGGCTGGATGAAGAGCAGCAAGAGTTCGTAGAAATCGTAAAAGAGTCCTCAAATGCTTTGCTCACCATCATCAACGACATTTTGGACTTCTCAAAAATAGAAGCCGGCAAAATGGATATAGAAAAGACCGATTTTGAACTGCTCTCGCTTGTAGAGGGTGTGGCGGAGCTGTTTGCCATCGTTGCTAAAGAAAAAAAGCTCTCCTTGATGAGCTACATAGACCCATCCTTGCACGGTGCGCTAAACGGCGACCCGACTAGAATAAGGCAGGTGCTAACAAATCTTGCCGGAAACGCTCTCAAATTTACCGAGGCGGGTGAGGTAGTAATCAGCGTATTCAAGGCAAAAAAAGGTGTCGTGCGCTTCGAGATAGCAGATAGCGGCATAGGCATATCCGAAGAGGCCAAAAATAGACTATTTCAGTCTTTTACGCAAGCGGACGGCTCTACTACGAGAAAATACGGCGGTACGGGGCTAGGGCTTGCTATCAGCAAAAAACTAGTAGAGCTAATGGGCGGAATCATCGGCGTAGATAGCAAAGTGGGGGTCGGCTCTACCTTTTGGTTTGAGCTTCCGCTTCCTGCGGTCTGCTCCGTGTATGAGAGCAAAGCCAAAGCCACAGCCACGCCAAAATTAGAGGGCAAAAAAATACTGATAGTTGACGACAGCCAAACGGCAGTTGATATAGTGAGACAGTATGTGGCATCATGGGATATGGTCGCCTTTGCGGCACACAATGCCAAAGAGGCGCTGGAGATTTTGAGAGAGCACCCAGATATGGATGCCGCCGTTATAGATATGGCGATGCCGTATATGGACGGAATAGAGCTTGCCCAGACTATCAGGGATAGGGGTATGATGCAGATAAAACTGCTTCTTTTTACGGCTTTTGATCAAAGGGATATATATCAAAAAGCCGTTGAGTCCGGTTTTAACGCTTATCTCACAAAGCCTATCAAGCAGCTTGGGCTCAAAAAAACTATCCTCTCTATGTTTGAAAAGAACTCCGAGATAGTCACAAAAAGAGCCAAAAATGATGAGGATAGCTACAAGATAGAGCCAATTTTAGCGGTGGAGGGTCCAAAAATAGCGGAAATACTGCTGGTCGAAGACAATAGCGTAAATCAAAAACTTGCGTTAAAGTTGCTTAGCAGATTAGGATATGGAGTGCATATAAGTAGCAACGGCAAGGAGGCTTTGGAGGCCGTCTCAAAAGAGAAATTCGACATAGTGTTGATGGATTGTCAAATGCCGGTTATGGACGGGTTTGAAGCGACTAGGGCTATACGGGCTATGGGGGAGGCGTACCAAAGCGGAGCCTTGCCGATAATAGCGATGACGGCAAATGCGGTTCAAGGAGATAGGGAGCGGTGCATAGCGGTCGGGATGGATGATTATATTAGCAAGCCCATTGATGTAAAAACTCTAGAGGAGAAGCTTGATTTTTGGGCATCTACAGGTTCAAAACAAGAAGATGTTGAGTGTGTACCGGTAGACCTCGAAAGACTCTCCGAGATTTTCGGCGACACGGGAATGGCTACGATAATCGATATTTTGAAGCTTTCCGAAAACTCCACCGAAAACAATCTCTCAGCGATGGAGAGGGCGCTTTTTCTTGACAACTTTGAGATAATATATAGAAACGGGCATGAGATAAAAGGGGAGTGTGGAAATATAGGGATATTGGCGCTAGAGTCTATCGGTGAAAAACTAGAAATAGCCGCGCAAAAAAAAGATAAAGAGGAAGTCGCAATGCTGCTAAAAGAGGGCAGGGTTGAGCTTGCGGCGGTATCAAAATATATAGATAAACTACAAAAAGAGATAAAATGAATATACTTATCGTTGACGACAACATAGTAAATCTAGCCGTAATAGGCGGCATGGTCTCAAAAGTAGAAGGGTGCGTTTATAAGAGTATCAGTAGTCCCGTAGATGCTCTGGCGTACTGCGAAGATGGCACAAATGAGATAGATTTGCTGCTCGTGGACTATATGATGCCCGATATTAACGGCATAGAGTTTATACGGCGTTTTAAAGAGATAGAGCTTAGAAGCGGTGTTCCCGTCATTATGATAACTGCCGATACGGAGAAGTCTGTCAGGTATGAAGCTTTGCAAAACGGCGCAAACGACTTTTTGAACAAACCGATAGACGGCGCCGAGCTTATAGCAAGAGTCAAAAATATGCTTCTTATCAGGCAGAGCCAGTTGGAGCTCTCTTCAAGAGCCCAGTGGCTAAAAAGCGAAGTAGAAAAAGCGACCGTTACGATACTGGAAAGAGAAAGAGAGGCCATAATGCGCCTCTCTCGCGCGGCGGAATACAGAGACCCTGAGACTGGAATGCATATATTTAGGATGTCCGCATATAGTGAACATATCGCCAAAAATCTCGGTCTTTCAAAAGACGAGTGCCGCCCGATACTAGAAGCCGCCCCAATGCACGATATAGGCAAAGTAGGTATTGCCGACCATATACTGCTAAAGCCTGGAAAGCTTGATGATGCAGAGTTTGAGATTATGAAAACACACTCGCAGATAGGCTATGACATTCTAAAAGACAGTTATTCGCCGCTTTTGCAGGTAGCCTCCAAGATTGCTCTATTTCATCATGAAAAGTGGGACGGTAGCGGTTATCCGGCAGGGCTTAAAGGCGAAGACATAGATCTTTATAGCCGTATTGTAGCGGTTGCGGATGTTTTTGATGCTCTCACCTCTGAGAGACCTTATAAGAAAGCATGGGAGCTTGAGAGAGCGACAAATTTCCTACAAGAAAACAGCGGTTCCCACTTTGACCCTATTTGTGTAGAGGCGATGCTAAAAAATTGGACGAATGTGCTCTATATAATGGCAAAATACAAAGAGTCTCACTAATGGCAAGAAAAAAATTTAATATCATCAAAAATACAAGCCACGGCATAGACGGCTTTTTGGAAGTTCTCAAAAACGAGACGCCGCTTCAAATAGAGATAGCCCTTTTCGTCGGGGCAACTACGCTTATTGCGCTACTTGAAATATCGAGTATTTCAAAAGCTGTGCTGTTTTTCTCCATGTTCCCGATAATTATCGCCGAGATAGTCAATAGTGCAATAGAGCGCACCGTGGATCTCGTGACGCTAGAGTATGACGAGCGGGCAAAAAAAGCTAAAGATGCGGCGGCGGCGATAGTATTGGTTTCGGTGGTTTTTACTTTTTTGGTCTGGACGGCGGTGTTGATGGGAGAATTTGTCCTATAAATATTTAAATTGTACGCCAAAGCGAGCAAAGCCCGCTTTGGCTACGCTGGGCGCTAAGCCGCTGAAGTTAGCCGCATGAAGCGGCAGAAATTAATAAAACACTTTTGACAAATAAAGTCCGTTCGGGGGCGCTATGCGGGCGGTGTGTCTTTGTGTGCCCTCTATTTGCTCTTTTAGCTCTTCATCTGTTATTTTGCCCTCTGATATGTCAAGGAGTGCACCCATCATTAGCCGTATCTGGCTTCGTAGAAAGCTATTTGCCTCAAACCTAAAGATATATAAATCTCTGCGGCGATAAAAAGAGGCTTTATAGATGATACGCACACTACTTTTCTCTTCGCTTCCATTTTTTTTGAAGAGTCCAAAGTCGTGTTCTCCCTCGAATAGCTTTATCGCTTTTTCGATTTTTGCCATTTCCAGCGCCTTGACGAATGTCATATAATCCGACAAAAACGGATCGTGTTCTCCTATTTTGAGGGCGTAGCGGTAGACTCTTTTTTTTGCGTGAAACCTCGGGTGAAAATCGTCTTCGACTGGTGTGATTTTTTTGATTTTTATGTATGGGGCTAGTTTGTGGTTGAGGTGCGCTCTTAATTTGCCAAGCTCACTCTCCCAGTAAGGCGGAATATCGAAGGTTATAGGTTGGCAAAGGGCATGAACGCCGCTATCCGTCCTGCCCGATGCAAGAGGTGCTGCGAATATACCGACCGACTCCAATGCCTCGCCGAGTCTGCCCATGACCGTCTCTTTTGTTGAGGCTTGAATTTGTGAGCCGAAAAAGCGGCTTCCGTCGTACTCCGTAATAGTAAGTACCCTCACGGCTAGAACTTAACCGCCCCGCTTTTTTTGTAGAGCCAATATCCGAGCACAAACCAGAGTGGAGTTATGAGCGCTATCCCAAAATATGTCAACACGGGGTTGATAGTTAGCATAACCGTATAAAAAGAGGCGATAGAGACGATAAATAGTAGAGCCGCCCTGTTTTTTTGGTATCTAGGGTTGATGATGCCGAACGCTGGAATAAAAAATATCGAAATCAGCGGAAACATTGCTGTCAAAAACACATCGCTAAAGTCTTTCGCCCGTTTTTTGTCGTGCAATCCCTCTTTCCAGTATGCGACGAAGTTGGATGGCTCGAACTCCGCTATTTGCGGCTGTGTCATTATTCTCATCTCGTTAAAGTAGAGCAGTTTTGAGGAGTTGTTTTCGAGCCTATACCCTTTGCCGTCTTTTAGAAGTAGCGTAGCGACGCCGTCTCGTGGCTCTATGCGCGCGCTTTTTGCCGATACGAATGTGCTACTTATGTTTTTTTCATCGCCGCTTTCTCCTATCAAAGAAGCTTTGGATGAGGCGGAGAAAAGTACCGTATCTACGAATGCTCCGTCTTTTTCGCCGGAGACGAATACAAGCCAATCGCCAAATTTTTGCCCCGCTTCGCTTGGTCTGACATTGAGTTTTGAGATGCTTTTTTTGCCCTCCACGAAGTTTTTTGCGACCGCCGAGCTGTACGGGTTGATGAAATATCCGATAAAAAGAAGCGTCACACTAAACATAGCGGCGACTTTGGCTATCGGCATCATCACGGTGCGGATGTTTGCGCCTAGGGCGAATACTGCTACAAGCTCCCTATCAAAAGAGAGTTTGGCGAGGGATAATCCGGCTGAGAGGAAAAAGGCGATAGGCATCGTGTAAAAAAGCAGTTGCGGTACGCCAAAAAAATAGAGCGAAGCAAACTCCAGCAGGTCTACGCTCACGACGCCTGTCAAGTCGGCTAGGCGAATGACCAGGATAAGCGAGGAGACGGCAAAAAGCGTGAAAAAAAACGACCAAAAAAACGAAAAAAAGTTTCGTAGAATATAAGATTCGACTCTTTTCACGCCTTTAGCCCATAAACCAAAGCTGCTCTTTTAGCATAAAGACCACGAAACCGCCCATTGCGAGATACGGCACGAAAGCTACCTCGGTTACACCTTTTTTGCGATAGATAAAAGCGGGAACGAGAGAGATTAGCGCTCCGACAAAAATAGCCAAAAAGCCGTTCATGCTTCCCAGCATTGCCCCTAGAGTAGCCGCCACTATGATATCCGCCTCGCCCAAGCTCTCTTTTTTGAGAAAATATGAGAGGGTAAAACGGAGCATTACAAAAAATCCGGCAAGCAAAAATGCGGATTTGCCGTATTCAAGAAGATTTATTAGATTTATAAATGTCGGCATAGGCGCATAAAACATAGCCGCTCCGAGTCCTGCAAAAAACGCCGAGAGGTTGATGGAATCCGGCACCTCTTTGTATCTTATATCGATGATGGAAAGCGCCAAAAGCAAAGAAAAAGATACGGAGACAAAAAGAGCATAAAAAATGTTTGGCGATTTTAAAAATACTGCCATAAAAATAAGACCCGATAAAACTTCCACCAGTAGATATGCCGGACTTATATTGGTATCACATACGGCACACTTACCTTTGAGGTATAGGTATGAAAAAACCGGAATATTGTAATACCACTTGATTGGATTTTTGCATACAGGGCAATGAGAGGCAGGTCTTATAATACTCTCCTCTTTCGGAACACGCACAATGAGAACATTCAAAAACGAGCCGAAGATAAGACCCAGTAAAAGCGCAAACAACATCATACCTTCCCAAATCTCCTCTCTCTAGTTTTAAACTCTTCCATCATAACAAGCAGCTCGTCCTCACCAAAATCAGGCCAAAGCGTCTCCGTAAAAAACAGCTCCGCATAAGCGCTCTGCCACAAAAGAAAGTTTGAAAGCCGCTTGTCGCCGCCGGTGCGCACGAGCATATCCACGGGCGGCATATCGCCGGTATCGAGTAGTGCGGTCAAGTTTTCTTCACTGCATTCTAGCGAAGAGTCTATCATTTTTTTCACGGCTCTTACGATTTCGTCTTTTGAGCCGTAATTTATCGCTAATATCTGCGTCAGTTTTTTATTATTTGCCGTCGCCGCCCGCACCTCTTCTATCTTTTTTCTAAGGGAGTCCGAGAAGCGGGATATGTCGCCTATGACCTCAAATTTGATACCGTTTTTTTGGTAAGTCGCCGTTTCGCTCGTTAGGTATCTCTCGAGAAGCTTCATCAAAAACTCTACTTCGGTTTTTGGTCTCGCCCAGTTTTCGGTGCTAAAGGCATAGAGGGTAAGATATTTGACCCCCGCTCTTGCCGCCGCTTCGGTAATGTCACGCACTCTTTTTGCGCCCTCTTCATGCCCTTTTGTGCGTATTTTGCCCCTCTGCTTCGCCCATCTGCCGTTGCCGTCCATGATAATCGCTATATGTTTTGGGGGTTTCAAAATCTAACGCCTTTTTCTATCATTTTTCTCTTCAGCCAAAGCGCAAACACTACGCCGATATACGCCCCCGCCACCGTATCGCTAAGATAGTGCGCCGATATGGCTACGCGGCTGAACGCTATCAAAACAGCGGCTCCAAAAAGCGCCAATGCAAACCTAGGGAAAAACAGCGCCGCACCTACGCCAAGCGAAAAGGCGGTTGCGCTGTGTCCCGAGGGGAGCGAATAGTATAGGTGCTCCGTGCCCAAAAGCTTTATGCCGTAGATGTTTTGCTCAAAAAACAGCTTCGGTCTCGCTCTTCCAAAAACAAATTTTAGTACATCTACGATTAGCCCGCTTCCCGCCACGGCGATAAAGAGATACAAAAAGCGGTTTGCCGCCTCACGAAGCCGAAAAATATAGCGAAACAGCAGGAAAAAAAGAGCAAAAATTATCAGATACCACTTTGACGCTCCAAACTTCGTAACTATCTCAAAAAAGCCATTAAGCGGTTTTGTCTCATAAAAAAAAGAGGCGACAGGGATGTCGATGTATAGATACGAAAACGCCGTGAAAGCAATTAGAAGACAAAGGGAAGCGGCAAAAAATATTTTATTTTTCATCTTCTGCCGCCAAAGTTCGTGCAAAGCTCATACGAGAAGCTCTCGACTATGCCGCCATCTATCGTGGCGTTGTATTCGCCTATTTTTGTGAGCGTATCGCACTTGTATGAGCCGTTAATGTCGGTATTAAATGTCTTTGGATTGATAAAGAGTAGCTCTTTGCCCATAGGCTCCCCGCTCTGCCAGATGTCAAACTGGTCTTTTCGCTCGTCCACTAGGTATACGGGAGCAGAGGAGTAGACGATAGCACGGCTCGCCATACTCCAGTTTGTGACCGCTAGCGCTTTGTTTGTAGAGTTTTGTTCGCTTAGCAGTTTTGAGGCTTTGGCACAAGCCATATCCCACCCGTATATATCACGAAACGGGGATTTGAAGTTGGGGAATCTGCCGACTTTTGCGATAAGCTCCGCTTGTATGATGAGGGCAATGGCGAGGCTGACGCCTACCGTCCATTTGGCAAAAGTAGGGCGCACATGGTAGAGATAGAAGACCCCGATAGGCACAAACAGCGCAAAAAACGGGCTTATCCAGTGCGGAAGCGCCACTTGGCGGTACTGGGAGATGAGCATAAAGAGCGCTATCGCCGCTCCCAGCGATATTTCCAGCCGAAACTCTTTTGATTTCACCGCCTTGTAAAGCCCGTAAAATGCGATAAGAAAAAGTGCGGGATTGTATGCTGCAAACTGCCGCCCCAAGGAAACAAAGAAGTTTTTGAGACTACCGCTCTCTCCGCCGCTGACATGTGAAGCTTGATAGCTTAGGCTTGCAAAGTCGTTTTGTATATTCCAGATGATGACGGGGGAGATAAAGAGAAGGGCAGCAAAAAACGAGATAAACAATTTTGGCGTAAAAAGAATATCCGCTCTTCGCACCCAAAAAAGATAGACTACAAACGCCGGAACGAAGAGTATCGCCGTGTATTTAGCAAGCCCCAAAAGCCCAAATATCGCACCGAGAAGCAGGTAGTTTACGGCTGTCGCATTGTTTTCCACTCTTTTGACGACAAAAATAAGAAGAAGCATTAGGGTGATAAGCAGTGAGTCCGGCATCAGGGTCAAAAACAGTACGCCAAGCACAAGCGAAGCATTCAGCCCCGCCACAGCCCAAAGAGCCGCACTCTCGCCCTTCTCTCTTAAAAGCAGATAGACAAGATAGCTATTCGCCGCACCCAGTAGCACGGCAGGCACTCTCGCCCAAAATTCGCCGCCACCGAAAAACGAAAAAATATAGTGCGTCCACCCCACAAGCGGCGGATGGTCGAAATAGCTAAGAGCGAGGTGCTTAGCGTAGAGCACATAGTGTGCCTCGTCCACGCCGTAGCCGAAAAACGGAGCAGCAATGAGGCGTAAAAGCGTAATGGATGATATGAGTAGGAGAATATTTTTTTGCGTCATTTAGAAGTGGGGCTTATGCTTTTTTTTGTTTTGATTTTTTTGAATGCTTTTTTGCGGCTACTTTCTTGCCAGATTTGGCGTGCGCCGTATGTTTTTTAGATTTTTTGGAAGCGATTTTTTTGACCGTTTTTTTTGATTTCTTACCTTTTTTCGTAAAAGCTTTCGGCTCTTTGACGCTAGCGTATTTAGGTTCCGCCGTAGCCACAGGAGCTATCGTCTGCGCAGGTGTTTGTGCCGGCGTACTGTTCGTGAAGTTATCGGCAGATGCAGCAACCATGGCAAGTGTCGTCAAGATCAAAATAGTTTTTTTCATACTGTTGTCCTTAAAAAATTACGAGATTGTACGCTAAAGAGCCTTTTGAGCTTCTATTGGCGCAAAGCAATATTGCTTAATTAGCGTATCTGCAGTAACTGCCGGAACCCCCTCGTTTTAAAAGCTAAATATGTTAAAATTATGCTGATGAAAATCAGAAATAGACAGAATCGTATGCTCAAGGTTTTGGGGCGGTTTTTGCGCATTTAGTGTTTGAAAATCTTTTTAGGAGAGACGAATGAAAGTAGCATACAGCGAGGTTCTTCAAGGTTTTGAGTACGACGAAGAAAAAGCCTACTGGATAAGAAAAGAGGACGGTATAGCGTTTCACCTTCTAGAAAAAGATGAAAACGATATGGTAAAAATCACGGAAGCTTGCGAGGAATGCGATAATTATCAAATAGTATAAATAATCTACTGGAGACCGCTTTGTCTCCTTTTGCTGCTTCATCTACAAAGTAAACCTTACAATTTATAAAAACTTATGTTACTTCTCGCCTAAAAACAATCTAAAAAATTACAAAAATTAATATTTAATGTTCAGTTAATATTTCTTATCATAAAATCGAGTATTCTGTTTTTTAAGGAGAGTGAATGGGCAAAACAAGGCTGTACATAGCTGCTCTAATTTTGGGCGTTATGTCTGCTACTGTAGCTTGCGCAGGTGTAGAAGATGGTCAGAAGATTTATCTAAAGGCTTGCAAAAGCTGTCACGGAAATGGAGTAAAAGGCGCAGCTATGGCTACGCAAAACGGATGGGATAAGTGGTTTGAAAAAGATGCGGTAGCGTTGGTGGAAAAGCATAAGAGCGACGCCAAGTCTGCGGCATATTTTGGCGGTCCTAGTTTTAAAAATCAAATGCAGGATTTGCATGAGTTCTTAAAAGAGTACGGTTCCGATAGCGGCAATGTGCCTGCTTGCGGCTGATAATATTTGGCGAAATTAACCAAATTCAAAAAGGAGTGTTTATGAAGAAAATCGGTGTATTCTCACTAGCGGCAATGCTAGCAACTTCTGCTTTTGCGGCAGATGATTTAGCGGCTATGAAGGCGGAGCTTGAGGCTCTAAAATCACAAGTAGTTGAACTCAAAAAAAATCAAGAAACAAATGAGATAAAAGCTCTTGCTACTCAAATGAATGAGCTAAAAACTAGAACCGGCGGTGACAACCTTAAATGGAGCGCAGATTACAGAGTGAGCTATGATATGCTTGATTACAAAATGGCAGACGGTTCAAAAACATCTAACGGCGTATTGTCAAATAGACTTTGGCTTGGTATGAAAGCGGCTCCTAGAAAAGATCTTAGCTTCATCGGTCAACTTTCATACAATAAAGCGTTTGGCGCAACTGCAAATAACAGTCAAATCAACAGTTCAGGCAATGCAAATTTTGACTGGGTAACTAACGAAAACCTTGCAGGTAATGAAGTAAAAGTCAAAACTCTTTATGCAATCTACTTTGGTAATGTCGGCGATGTAGACTATACGGCTAGTATCGGTAGAAGAGCTTCAACTAACGGCACTCTTGCAAATCTAAGAAGCGACGATGCGGAAGCATCTCCAAATGGACACATGATAAATGTTGAATTTGACGGTGCAAGCTTCAACTTCAATTTAGACAAAGTAACAGGCGTTCCTGGTATGGCGTTTAAACTATGTATGGGCAGAGGTCTTACAAACGCAGAGTCTAGATTTACAATGGTAAACAATGGCTCTATGGCTCAAGCCGACTATACGAGAAATAAAGGTAAAAACGAAAACATAGATATGTTCGGCTTCATCTTTACTCCGTTTGATAATGGTCAGTACAGAGTAACAACTCAAGCGTTTAAAGCGTGGAACTTGATAGGTTATAGCATGATGAATGCTACAAACTCTATGGCGGCTATGGGCGCAGGATATGCTCAGATGCTAGGAATGGGTATGAGCCCTCAGCAAGCTATCGGCATGCTTCAGCAAGGTATGACTCCAACTGTGGTAACAAGCATGATGGGTGAAGTTGCAAACGGCGGATTCCAAAACTTCGGTAACTTCTACGGCGGAACTATCAGCGCTATAGCAACAGGTATCGGAAGCGGTCTTGGTGACTTCCTTGACAATACGACAGCTTTTGCTAGCTACTCTATCAGCAAAACAGACCCAAGCGGTAAATTTGCAAGAAATCAAATGGCGGGCGCTCTTGGGCTTGAAACTGGCGGTATGCTAGGTTCAGAACAATCACAAATCGGTAACTCTATCTGGTTGGGTCTACAAATGCCGGCAGTATTTACGAAAGACGGCAGAATCGGTCTTGAGTATAACAAAGGTAGCAAATGGTGGAGAAGCTTTACATATGGTGAAGACACGATGGTCGGCTCTAAGCTAGCGGCTAGAGGTACGGCTTATGAGGCTTACTATACACAGCCAATTCTTGGTAAAGTGCTAACAGGTCAACTAAGATATACAAAAATCAACTATGACTACACTGGAAGCAATGCATTCTTCGGTGACGAGGGTCATCCATACGACATCAACAGTGCGCAAGCATCAATGTTCGGCGCAGTTAAATCAGCGTCAAATATTATGGGTTACCTAAGATATAGATATTAGTTATAGTACGCAATGACGAGCAAAAGCCCGTCGTTGCTACGCTAAGCGCTAAAGTTAGCCGCTTGGGAGCGGCAGATTATAGTCTCTGTGATATTGCTTTTAATACTTCTTCAAAACTTATATTCGCATCTACAATAAAATCAGCTTTTGCCGCATATATAGGCTCTCTCACCTCAAATATTTTTCGTGCAAACTCCACATCTTGAAACAACGGTCTTTTGTCAAACTCTTCTGCTTTGAGCCTTGCAAGGAGTGTTTCAAAATCAACTTTTAAATACACACTTTTGCCAAGAGGGGAGAAAGAGTCAATAACGGTAGGCATTCCGCCGCCCGTAGAGATAAGAGCGTTTGAAACGCTAGAGGAGAGCCACTCAAAACATTTTTTTTCTAAATCCCTAAAGTATGATTCGCCATCTACGGCAAAAATATCTCGTATTTTTCTGCCCTCAAAACTCTCAATAAGCGCATCTGTATCCACAAAATACATATTTTTTGCTTTTGCCAAGGCTCTGCCGATTGAGCTTTTGCCGCTACCCATAAAACCTATAAGGACAATATTATTCACTGTGACACCTTGATAGTTTTGAAAGGATCTATTCCCTTTTCTACATCGTATATTTTTTTGATTCTTGTTCCGTCAACACCTTGATACTCTATTGTGATTCTTTTGATTTTTACAGAGTCTACGGGCGGTGTTACGGAAATCGATTGTAGTTTTTCTATCGTGTTTATATTTTCCATTGCAGCTTGCGATAAATTCTCTTTTTGCGGCGATTTAAAAGGATTTTCTCTGGCAAACAGTGATACGCTAGCAATTAGTATGCTAAAGAAAAAAAAACTTCTCACTTGTTCCCCTCTAGTCTTTTTAGCTCAAAATACTCTTTTTGATACTTTGCATTTTGTTCTTTTAGTCTCTCTATCTCATCTTTCAGATGATCTCTTTGGTCTTCTAAGCTAAAAAGAGTGGATACGGAGTTTTGTCCAAAAAGCAGATTGCCCGTATATACGGCAAATATCGCCACAAGGGCAAAAAGAGCCACAAGCTTCCAAACGCCGCCGCTAAAATCAAATAGTTTGCGGCGCTTCGGGGCTCCTAGCTCTTCTAGTATTTCGTTCATTTATTTTTTAAAAAGAGTTTTGCCTATGTATTCTGCACTATCGCCAAGCTCTTCTTCTATCTCAAGAAGTCTGTTATATTTTGCTATTCGCTCGCTTCTTGCAGTTGAACCTGTTTTGATTTGACCCGAATTTACGGCTACGGCTAAATCCGCTATGAAAGTATCTTCAGTCTCACCGCTTCTGTGCGATACGATGCAAGTATAGTCGTTATTGTGCGCCAATCTCATTGTCTGCATAGTCTCGGAGAGCGTACCTATTTGGTTTAGTTTGATTAGTATCGAATTTGCTATATCTTTTTCGATACCCTCTGCAAGTATTTTTTTGTTAGTTACGAACAAATCGTCGCCGACAAGTTGAACTTTATCTTTTAGCCTAGCCGTAAGCTCAGCCCAACCTGCCCAGTCGCCCTCGTCAAGACCGTCTTCAATTGAGACTATTGGATATTTAGAGAGTAGCATCTCATAGTAATCAACCATTTCGGAGCTTGTTAGTACTCTGCTCTCAGTATGCAGATTGTATTTGCCGTTTTCATAAAATTCGCTTGAAGCGACATCAAGAGCTATTGCAATTTGCTCACCGGCCTTATAACCCGCAAGCTCTATGGCCTTCATGATTTTTTGTATCGGCTCTTCGTTATTTTTTAGGCTTGGAGCAAAACCGCCCTCGTCACCGATATTTGTAGAGTGTCCTTCGTCGTGAAGTACTTTTTTAAGCGCCTGATATACCTCTGCGGAAGCTCTAAGGGCTTCTCTAAAGCTATCAAATCCAACAGGCATAATCATATACTCTTGGAAGTCTGCGCTATTTGCGGCGTGCGCTCCGCCGTTGATGATATTTAGCATCGGAGTAGGAATAACTACCGCATTTGCACCGCCAAGGTATCTATAAAGAGGCATACCAAGAGAGCTTGCCGCCGCTCTTGCAACTGCCATAGATACGCCAAGAGCTGCGTTTGCGCCTATATTGGAGTAATTTTCAGTACCGTCTACTCTTTTGATAACTGCATCTATATGCCCTTGGTTAAACGGACTAAGACCCATAAGCTCATCGGCAAGTAGCGTTTTTACATTGTCGCACGCCTTTAGCACGCCTTTGCCACCAAATCTTGCCTTATCGCCGTCTCTAAGCTCAAGCGCTTCTCTTTTACCTGTACTTGCACCGCTAGGAACAAATGCGCTCTCTACCGTACCGTCAGAAAGTTTTACGGTTACCTTAACCGTCGGATTTCCTCTGCTGTCTATCGCTTCACTTGCGTGAATGTCATCTATATATACCATTATTCATCATCTCCTATGTTAATTTCATCAGATAGGCTCGGCAGTTCGCCTTCTAGTCCTATACTATTCCTGATTTCGTTTTCAATTTCAAGACAGATTGCAGGATTGTCTCTTAGGAAAATTTTGGAATTTTCCCTGCCTTGTCCCAGTTTTGAGGATTTATACGAAAACCAAGCCCCAGCCTTGTCTACAATATCAAGCTTTACGCCGTAGTCGATTATCTCGCCTAACTTGCTGATACCCTCGCCAAACATTACATCAAATTCCGCTTGTCTAAACGGCGGAGCCACCTTATTTTTAATGACTTTTGCTTTTACACGGTTGCCTATAACATCTTCGCCCTGTTTTAGGCTCTGTATTTTTCGGATGTCTATTCTTACCGAAGCGTAAAATTTCAGCGCATTTCCGCCAGTTGTCGTTTCGTTATTGCCGTAGCTCATACCGCCGATTTTTTGTCTGATCTGGTTGATAAAGATTACGGTCGTATTCATCTTGTGAAGTACGCCTGCAAGCTTTCTAAGTGCTTGGCTCATAAGTCTTGCTTGAAGACCCATGTGCGAATCACCCATATCACCCTCTATCTCCGCCTTTGGAGTTAGTGCCGCTACCGAGTCTACGACTATCACATCTACCGCGCCGCTTCTTGCCAAAGTCTCTACTATTTCAAGAGCTTGTTCGCCAAAATCGGGTTGAGAAACAAGAAGATTGTCGGTGTCTACGCCTAGATTTCTTGCATATTTGACATCAAGGGCGTGTTCTGCGTCTACAAACGCACATATACCGCCCGCTTTTTGAGCCTCTGCGACTATGTGCAGAGTGAGCGTAGTTTTACCGCTTGACTCCGGACCGTATATCTCTATGATTCGCCCCTTCGGCACACCGCCGATACCAAGGGCTAGGTCAAGCCCAAGAGAGCCTGTAGATATTGACTCTATATTCTCTTCCGGCTTATCGCCAAGCCTCATCAAAGCGCCTTTTCCGAAAGCTTTATCTATCTGTTTTATTGCCAGTTCTAATGATTTTTTTTTGTTGTCATCCATCGGATTTACAGCCTTTTATGAGGATTATGAAAATATGTTAACACTAGGAAGCTTAAAGCCAAGAGCTGTAAAATCCACTAAAAAAGACTGGAAAAATATGCCTAAAATCTCTATCGCACACTCGCCCGACGCAGACGATATTTTCATGTATTACGCCATTAAATTTGGCTGGACCAACACCGGAGATTTGGAGCTTGAAAATCTACCGCTAGACATCGAAACCCTCAACGAAGAGGCGCTTAAAGGCACATACGACGCTACCGCTATCAGCTTCGGCGCATATCCGTTTATCAGAAATGACTATGCCCTGCTCAGATGCGCTATGAGCTTTGGCGAAGGGTATGGACCAAAGCTTGTCAAGCAAAAAAACAAACAGCTAAAGAAAAATTTCAAAGTAGCCCTAAGCGGCAAATACACGACAAATGCAATGCTGTTTCGTATCGCCTATCCGGATGCTAGATGCGTCTATATGAACTTTTTGGATATTGAAAAAGCGGTACTGGACGGTTTGGTGGATGCGGGGGTGCTGATACATGAGGCGATACTGACTTACTCGGATGAGCTTGAAGTAGAGCGGGAGATATTTGAGATATGGCAAGGACTTGCAGGGGATATGCCGCTGCCGCTCGGAGGAATGGCTATTAGGCGCAGCATACCGCTACTTAGGGCGATTAATATCGAAAATATACTGCTTGACGCGGTAAGAATAGCCGTCAAAAACAAAGATATGCTCAGCCGGATGTTGCTTGAACGAGACCTTATAAGGGTGGACGAAAAAAAACTGGAAAAATACCTCTCTATGTACGCCAATGAACGCTCTGAGGTGCTAAGCGAAGAGTCTATCGCCGCTATTGATAAGCTCTTTGAAATAGGGTATAATCACGGCATTTACGACAAGCAGATAAGAGCGGAAGATATGCTCATTCCAAAAGAGTATGTCGATTATAGATTTAGCTAAAAGGGCAATAAAAGTGGAAGCAAAACTTATCGCAATAACGGTAGATACTTTACGAATCACCCTTCTTATATCGATGCCGTTACTCTTGGCCGGACTTGCAGCAGGACTTGCCATCAGTATCTTTCAGGCAACTACTCAAATCAATGAGGCCACACTCTCTTTTTTGCCGAAAATTGTTTTGACCGGCGGGGTGATGCTTTTTACGATGCCGTGGATGATAAACGAGCTTGTGGACTTCACCACTAGAATATTCCGTATGATTCCCACCTTCGCCCATTAATGCGCAAAAAAACTATAAATTTTTCCAAATACTCCTCAATCCGTCTGGGTCCAGTAATGGATGTCGGTGTTATCGAAAACGAAGCAGACGCAAAAAGCTTTGACGGTCTTATTGTCGGTGGCGCATACAATCTCATAGTGACAGGCAAAAACCAAAACCTTGGAATTTTGGGTGAAGAGTTTGAATATATGCGACTTGAAGAGGACAAACTCTATGTCGGGGCAGCGATGAGCGGCGGACGGCTGTTTAGCTTTGCCAAAAAAAACAATCTTGAAGGATTTGAATTTATAGGCGGTTTGCCAGGTACGATAGGCGGCATGTTGTCTATGAATGCTGGACTCAAAGGCCAAGAAATATTTAATAATCTCATCAGTATAAAATTTGCGGACGGATACAGGCAAAAAGAGGAGATAGAGCACGGTTATCGATACGCCCGTCTTGACGGTATAGCCCTTGAAGCGGTGTTTGACGCTAGTAAAAAAGGGTTTGACGAAGGACTCTACGAAGAGCTAAAAAATGCCAGAAAAAACCAGCCAAAAAATCCAAGCGCCGGAAGCTGCTTCAAAAATCCTCCAAACAACTTTGCAGGAAAACTGATAGAAGAAGCCGGAATGAAAGGATACCAAATAGGCGGCATGGCATTTAGCGAAGTTCATGCTAATTTTCTTGTGAATTTGGGTGATGGAACAGTAGAAGATGCTCTCGAAATTATAGAGTTGGCGCAGAAGAAAGTGCTTGAAAATTCAGGTGTAAAATTGGAGCTTGAAGTAAAAATTATTTAGAAGAGGCAAAAGCCCCTTCTAGGTTTAAATTAATGACAACCGCCGCCGCAGCAAGATGAACCTGTTGCGCCTGCAGCTTTTGCAGCCTCAAGAGCAGCTTCGTAGTTTGGCTCAGCCGTTACTTCGCTTACTAGCTCTTTATAAACTACAGTTCCTGCTTTGTCGACCACAAATATTGATCTAGCCGTAAGACCTCTAAGCACGCCTTCTCCGATTAGCACGCCGTAAGCTTTTGCAAACTCTTTGCCTCTGAAGTCTGAACATACATCAAGGTTTTCGATACCTTCAGTTGTACAAAATCTTCCAGCGGCGAACGGAAGGTCCATAGATACGATTTGGATTTTTGCGCCATTGATTTTTGCAGCGTCAACATTAAATCTTCTAGTCTCGGCAGCACATACTGCAGTATCAAGAGATGGAACCGCTACGATTACTTGGATACAATCACTCTCTCCACCTACTACTACATCTGCAAGAGCTTTATTTGGAAGAGTTATCGCAGGTGCTTTATCGCCTACTTTTACTTCTGTTCCTTCTAGATTTACCGGGGTGCCTTTGAATAGTACTGATGCCATTTTGAAATCTCCTGTTTTGATTTTTTATATTCATCTCACCAAAAAACTATACCCAAAAGGTAAAACATTTTAGTTGATTTGCGCAAATTTTAGGCTAAAAAAGATAAATTTTGTCTTAATTAGAAATTTGCTCTTGAGGCAACATCAAAATCTGCATAATTTTTGAACATTTTTTTCTCAAAACACTCAACTCCAACTCTGCCTATCATTGCGGCGTTATCGGAGCAAAACTCCATTTGTGGAAATAAAAGTTCAAAACGATATTTCTTTGACAAAATCTCAAGTTCAGCTCTAAGTTTTTTATTCGCCGCCGCTCCGCCTACTATCCCAAGCAGTTTTGGTGGATTATCTCGCACGATTTGTTTTATTTTGAATATCAAATGAGCCACTGCTACTTTTTGAAACGAAGCGGCAAGATTTGCTTTTTTTTGCTCATCCAACTCGCCCACTTCCTCTATTTTGAGTCTAAAAGCGTTTTTGAGACCCGAGTAGCTAAAAGCGGGTCTGTTATCTTGAAGCGCAACAGGCAGTTCATAGGCGTTTTCATTCCCTTTTGCCGCCCACTCTTCGATGAGAGGACCTCCTGGATAACCAAGCCCCAACATCTTTGCCGCCTTGTCAAAGCTCTCGCCGAAGCTATCGTCCATCGTCTTTGCAATAAGCTCAATATTTGACATATCACGCACTCTCATATACTGCGTATGCCCACCGGAGACCAGCAGGACATCAAGAGGCATAGTCGTTTCAGCCTCAATAAAAAGAGAGTAGATATGCCCGACCAAGTGGTTGACCGGGATAAGCGGCACGCCTAGCGTTATTGCCACGCTCTTTGCCATCGATACACCCTCCACAAGGGAGACCACAAGCCCCGGCTCGTTCGTCACGGCAACGGCTTTGATGTGCGGCAGATATTCGCTTGCCGACTCCAAAAGCCTCGGTAACGCCGTAGCGTGAAGACGGCTAGCAAGCTCTGGCACTACGCCGCCGTAGATGCTATGTTCGGCATCTTGCGATATTTTACGGTGAAATATCAGTTTTTTTGTTGCTATCTCGGTTAACGCTAGTGCGCTGTCGTCACAGCTTGATTCGATGGAGAGTATCATGCTGTTATCCAATCATACGAAAATTGCCATGCGCCGTATCCGCTATCAGAGTTTAGATGCCCGCCATTTTCTACTGTTTTCATCTCGCAATTTAGCTCGTTTTGTAGCTCGTCTGCTTCATCTACGCTCATATATTTGTCATTGGTACTCGCCACAAAAAGTGCATTGTTTGAGAGCGTAGCTGCTTTTGGATACGGAAAAAAAGTATCTATCGCTTTGATATTCGTACTTCTAGCAGGAGGAGCGACGAGAAGCACCTTTTCAAACACAGCCCCAGGGTGAGCCTTGGCATACCAAAACCAGAGCATATTGCCCAGTGAATGACAGACTACTCTATCGGGCCCGAATGACTCTATTATCTGCTCCAAGCTCTCCAGCCACACCTTTTTGCGAGGCGTGTGCATGAACGGTAGTTGTGGAAAATACACAGGATACCCGTCCGCCGCAAGTCTAGCGGCAAGCCAACTTTGCCAGTGCGGAAAATCGCTTCCACCCCAACCGTGCAAAATTAGTATTTTAGGTTTTGATGATGGAGTTTGCATACTCTCTCACCTCTTTATCAAGGGCAAATACATCGTCTATCGAGGAGGGCTCAGACATTCCATACTTATCGTATACCGCAAAAATAGTGTTCGCCACTTCGCCGAAAGCGACTTTTCCATCCAAAAATGCCGCCACGGCAACTTCGTTTGCCGCGTTTATCGCCAATGCGGACGATGGTCGAGAGAGAAGCTCGCCTTTGAGCCTCCACGCCGGATACCTCGCCTCATCTATCGCTCTAAACTCCATAGAGCCGAGAGCCACCAAGTCTATGGGCTTTAGCAGATTTTTGTCCGCCCTGCCGGTGAGCGCATACGATATGGGAAGACGCATATCAGGCTCGCTCATCTGCGCCGTTGTGACACCGTCGTCAAACTCTATCATGGCGTGTATCGTGGAGCTAGTCTCAATGATAGCGTCATACGATATATCGCCGCCAAACAGCCAGTACGCTTCAATAATCTCAAAGAGCTTGTTCACCATCGTGGCGCTGTCCACCGTTATTTTGCGCCCCATCGTCCAGTTTGGGTGTCTTAGTACATCACTAACGCTTGAAGCGTATATCTGCTCAAGCGGAGCGTCCCTTAATGCGCCGCCGCTCGCCGTTATCGTCATTTTTCGGATACCGCCGCCACGGTTTAGATACCAGAGGGCGAAGTGTTCGCTATCTACGGGGATAATTTTGGAGCCGTCTATGAATTTACCTGCCGCCACCAAGGATTCTTTATTAGCGAGAGCAATCTCTTTGTCCGCCTCCATGCACCAAAGCGTCGAGGATAGTCCCGCGAAGCCTACTATCGCATTTAGCACTTTTTTGGAGGTGGTTTTCTGAAGAGCCTCAAAAAGACCCTCTTCGCCGTAAAACATCTGTGTTCCGAGAAAGTTGTCACCAAGCGAGCTATCTTTGTTTTGAAGGCAAGCATATTTTGGACGAAATTTTTCTATCTGTTTTTTTAGCAGTTCGCAGTTGTTGCCCGCAGATAAAAGCTCTACGGGTAGCTCCATTCTTGCACACACATCAAGGGCATTAACGCCGATGGAGCCGGTGGAGCCGAGAATTATCAATAAAGACCTCTGAGAAGTACCACCATTGCAACCGCACCAAATAGATGCCCATCAAGTCTATCAAGTACACCGCCGTGACCAGGGAGAAAATTGCCGCTGTCTTTTACATCGGCGTGTCTTTTGAGTGAAGATTCGAATAAATCTCCAAATATTGATGACATGGATACAAAAAGAGAGATAATTAGCGCTTTAAAAAACGGCAAAAATGTCATTCCCATCATTGTACCGATAATAGTCGCCACAAGTATACCGCCGAGTACGCCCTCTAGCGTTTTGTTCGGACTTGCAGGCGAAAAAGGCACTTTGCCAACGGCTTTGCCTGTAAAATACGCTGCCGTATCCGTGACGGCTACGATGACTACAAGCCAAAATAGCGATGCCATGCCGTAATCTTTGTAGAGTGCGAGCATAAAAAGCATTGGAGCTGTCGGATATAAAAACACCATCAGATCCCTAACGCCCCTTTGACTTTCAGAACCCTCCAAAAATCCAACCCTGTTTCTAAACGCAAGATATGAGCCGTAGACAAGAAGCACGAAAAATACAAGGTCTTCTGGATCAGTCATAAAATATGCCGCTATCCATATCGCTATTGCCGCAGGATAAAGAGATAATTTTTGGAGTTTAAAAAGCTTGTTTGCCTCTATAAATCCTAGAAAATAGAAAACCCCCATAAAAGCCCAAGTAAGAAAAAATATGTCCAAGAGCATAACGGACAAAGTAGCACCGATAAGTACAAATGCGGTCAAATATCTCTCTTTGGAGGCTAGCAAAAATTGCGGTGTTGGCAAAATAAATTTCCTTAAATATTAAACTTTCAAATCTAGGATATGGTCTGATTTGCGAGGCTCTTCGGGCTCCTCTTTTTTTTCTCTTTTTTCAGACTCATATTGCTCGTTGCCGCCGCCTCCATCTGCTTCGGCATTGATTTTTTGAGAACCGTCCATTTCGTCCACGGGTTCGATTTTTGGCTCTTTGTTTGCCTCCATTTCGGCAATAACAAAAGCTTGCATATCAAATCTTCCTGCTACGGCTTGATTAAGCTGTGCCACCAATGGGGAGGCTTGATTGGTATATATCTGGGAGCCTACCGGAGATACTGCCGCCATGGATTACTCCTTCTTTACGGTTAGCGTCTTAAAATTCACATAGTTGACATTTGCACCCTCTACCGGAGAAACATCTCTGCGTTTTGCATAATCCACCAAATACGCACCCCGTTCTGACACGGAGAGCTCCACACACATCTTTGCCGCAAACTCCAAAATATCGTCCGCCACACTCTGTCTATCGGTACGCAAAATAGCATGAGCGGATGGCAAATCTTTGATATGAAACCACAAATCATTTGCTTTGGAGAATTTTAGCAATTTTTCGTTTCCTTTTCGGTTTTTCCCGACACTTATTTTATAGCCTTTGTAAAAAACCTCGAAAATATCGCTAGATTCCTCTTTTTTATCGCTATCTTTGCGCTTTGGAGTGAAGAGTCTTACCCCGTCCTCATCGTTAGCCGAAGCAACCGCACTTCTTTGAGCCCTCAAAAACGCAAGCCTCTCGCCCACAGACTCTTTTTCCTGATGTATTCCATCGGCTTTTTTACGGAGTTTTTTAGCCTTTTGGTAAAAAAAGTTCAAAATCTCTTTTTGGCTTCTAAAATCAGGAAGCTCTATCGTGATTTCCTCGCCCTCATATCCGTTAAGCGTGACGCTCTTTTGGTGCGGGCTCAAAAGATGAGCATTGGATAACAGCAAATCCCCGACTTTAAGAGCTTCATCGGCTTTTGCAGAGAGCTTTGCAGGCTCTTCAAACGAAGACAACAGCTCTTCTAGCTTCTCTATTTTTCTATCTATCTGCGCTATTTTCTGGTTTTTTAGATTTTCAAGGCGGGTTTTTTGTTTTTGCGACACCAAACCCGCAAGATACGCATCCACATCGTCTATCTGTATATCCGAAAAAGCAAAAGGCGGAGGCGGAGGCAAAAGCAGTTTTTCTCCCACGCGCACATCCCTTACGCCGCTCGTCTCGTATCTGAGCGCAGAGATGATGACGCCGCTCTCGTCCGTGATAATCGCATTTGCGCTCTTACCTGTAAACTCTAGCGTCAAACACGCTTTTTGCTCTTTATAGCCGAGCTTGACGGCGGTGTATATGTTGATGATTTTGTCGCTATCTAAAAGCTCTATTTTTTCAATGACGCATCTGGAAAAACACTTTGACAAAGCCATGTCAAAAGGGGCTTTGTACTCTTTTGGCGCCGTTGATTCGCTCTTAAAAACGAAGTTGTGCCCACGGGTCAAATCAAAAAAATATACCTCATCTCTGGAAAACTCAATCCTCAGTACGGAGTCTGCGATACGGGATATGCGTGTGATTTTGGTCTCAGACTGGAGTTTGGCGACGAGCGCTTTTAGTACGGCGTATTTCATGGCGTAATTTTACCTTTAAAAGCCAAAATCGGCTAAAATCACGACAAACAATAGAGAATATAAGGCAAAAAGATGGGACAAACAATAACCGAAAAAATATTTTCAGACCACGCAGGAAAGAGCGTAAAAGCGGGCGAGATAGTCAGAGTAAAAGTCGATATGACAATAGGCAACGACATTACGACGCCGCTTTCAATAAGAGCTTTTGAAGAGTCTGGAGCGACAAAACTGGCAAATCCTGAGGGGTTTTGCATCGTCATGGACCACTTCATCCCCGCAAAAGACATAGCGAGCGCCAATCAGGCAAGAATCAGTCGTGACTTTGCCGCAAAACACAATATGCCGTACTTCTTCGACGAAAAAGACATGGGCATAGAACACGCCTTGCTTCCTGAAAAAGGAATGGTAGTGCCGGGGGATGTCATCATCGGCGCAGACTCACACACTTGTACGCACGGCGCACTAGGCGCATTCTCAACGGGTATGGGAAGTACAGACCTTGCCTTCACCATGATAACAGGCGAAAACTGGTTTAAAGTGCCTGAGACTATCAAGGTCGTGTTCAAAGGCAAGCCGAGAGAGTTCGTCACAGGCAAAGACCTAATACTTGAAATCATCCGAATGATAGGCGTGGACGGCGCTCTTTATAAAGCTCTTGAGTTTACGGGTGACACTATCCAGTACCTTACGATGGACGATAGATTTAGCCTTTGCAATATGGCTATCGAAGCGGGTGCAAAAAACGGCATCGTCGCCGTAGATGAGACAACAAGAGCGTTTTTGGCTGACAAAAATCTTGCACGAACTCCAAAAGAGTTTTACTCAGATGCGAACGCCGAGTATTGTCAAGTGCTTGAGATAGATGTAGCGGCTCTTGAGCCTGTGATAGCATATCCGTTCCTACCGTCAAACGGTAAGCCGCTCAGCCAAGCAGTAGCCGACAAAATCAAGATAGACCAAGCCTTCATCGGCTCATGCACCAACGGCAGACTAAGCGACCTTGAAATGGCAGCAAAAATCCTAAAAGGCAAAAAGGTAGCCAAACATGTAAGGCTAATCATCACACCTGCAACGCAAAAAATCGCACTTCAGGCGTACAAACTAGGATATGTGGACATATTCGTAGAAGCGGGAGCGGTATTCTCAAACCCTACATGCGGCGCATGTCTAGGCGGATATATGGGCATCTTGGGTGACGGCGAAAGAGCAATAGCTACGACAAATAGAAACTTTGTCGGCAGAATGGGGGCTAGAACTTCGGAAGTTTATTTGGCTAACTCTGCGATAGCGGCGGCTAGTGCGATAGCTGGGTATATCGTGGGGCCTAAAGATTAAAATTAAGGAAACTAAAAGTGTCTTTATTAAGAAAGCTGTTCATAGGGGCCACTGTGGCTGTATTCGCAATTTTACTTGCAACAAATCCATCTCATGAATCGCTAGACCATGTGGCCATGAGTAAACATTATGCAAAAGTAGGTTTTATAGAAATTAAAAGACCGATTAAAACCGACATAGCCAGATTTTTAATTTTTTCAATAGGTACGATTGAAGTCTGGACAAACAAAGGAGATGTTACAAAACTTTACGATACGACAATTGTAAAATATTTCGGGATATTTGGAAATTGGTTTGAGCTTAAACAATAGCAATAATATGTAGCATTTGGAACAAGTGAATAAAGTGTGGATTTTGTAGGCTAAATAATAAAATCCCCGTCATCACTAAGCACCACAAGCCCTTCTAGCTCAGCAGTTGCCATGATGATACAATCAATAGAACTCCGTATCGTCTTGCCTCGTTTTCTAGCGTCAAAGTAGATTTTGGCGGCTAGTTTGAATGTCTCTAGGCTCGGATGATATATCTTTTGCGTCGATAGATATTTGTCTAGTAGGTCAAACTCTTTTTGGTTTTTTGCGCCTTGTAGTATCTCTTGGTATGTCAGCGACGAGATGCCGTAAGGTATGGAGTTTATCTCGGCGTGCTCAAATATGGCGGTGTTTTTGGTATCAACGCCTCTTAAATGATTGATAAGTACTGATGTATCGACTAGGTACACTATCTAGCCGCCCTTAGCGCCTTATGGTCGTAGCCCTCGGCAAACTCTATCTTGCCCTTTAAATCCATCATTGATAGTCTCTTGTGGTTTGCGACAAACTCTTTTAGCGCTTCGTTGACTATATCTTTTTTGGTTTTTAGGCTTGTGTATTTCATTGCTTCTTGCACGAGTGTATCGTTTAGTTCTATATTTGTTCTCAAGGTGTATTCCTCTGTGTATGCTAATGTGTAAGATTATGTTTTTAATGCTAAAGTTTTGCTGAATATTTGACAAATATATAAAACTATTCTGCAATGAGCCCATGGCGATACTAAACCACAATACACCTAGCGCATACCTTGTGCCCTCAGAGACTTTTGAGAGGCTAATGGATATAGCCGATGATTATTTATTGGCCAAAAGCTCTCAAAGAGTGGGAGGCGTTAGACAAAAGTGTAAAAAATCAGTTCAAGAAAAAGCTAATCGAGAGGCTGGAAAATCCACATAATCCAAAAGACAAACTAAACGGCTTTGATAATATCTACAAAACACTATTGATAACATAGGTGTAGCGGGCTGGGTATATTTATTGCCTGTACGGCTAATCCGGCACCCTATTTGTGCGCATTAAGCTCTTTATTTAGTAGATTATATACAAAATCAGGCGAAATCACCTTTACGCATTGATTATCGTCACACGCACTTTTACGATGGTTTGCCGCCGATACGCAAGGCGAGCAGGCGAGGTGGGCGTATAT
>JFJP01034012.1_pt1 | contig 40365 bp, 50 predicted proteins | sample 431651 | NCBI WGS metagenome assembly JFJP01 (sample SAMN02602958, study PRJNA72255) | Microbial mat metagenome, whole genome shotgun sequencing project. | biome: fresh water; feature: sink hole; material: water; isolation source: purple microbial (photo- and chemosynthetic) mats found in...
CGCATGTGATGGCTGAAGCTGTCCTCAAGCTGATTCCCAACGCACAGATCGCCATCGGGCCGCCTGTCGACCATGGCTTCTATTACGATTTCGAGCTTCCGGAGTCTCTGAAAGAAGAAGACCTGACCCGTATCGAGCACATTATGCGGGAAATCCTCAAGTCGAAAGCTGCTTTTGTCAAAGAGGTTGTGAGCAAGGACCAAGCCGCCCAGGTCTTCGGTGCTCAGAAATACAAGCAGGAACTCCTGGCCGGCCTGCCCGTCAACGAGGAAATCAGCCTTTACCGCAGTTACGGCTTTGTCGACTTGTGCCGCGGGCCGCACGTTGACACCATGGCCGACCTCGATCCCCAGAGCTTCAAGTTGACCCGCATTGCCGGTGCGTATTGGAAAGGCGACGAGCGCAATGCCCAGCTTCAGCGGGTTTATGCCTATGCCTTCCACGACAAAGCGGGCCTCGATGCGCACCTGGCCCTTCTCGAAGAAGCCGAAAAGCGTGACCACCGCCGCCTTGGCACCGAGCTCGACCTGTTCCATCTTGACCCCGAGAATCCCGGCCAGATCTTTTGGCATCCCAACGGGTGGGCGGTTTGGCGCTCCATCGAAGACTACGTGCGCAAAACCATTACTCTGGCAGGCTATCATGAAGTCAAAACTCCTTTCATCATGCCCCAATCCCTCTGGGAACGATCAGGCCACTGGGCCAAGTACCGCGACGCCATGTTTGTCACCGAAAGTGAAAAACGGCTCTTTGCCCTCAAGCCGATGAACTGTCCCGGCCATGTCGAGATTTTCAAACAAGGCCTGAAAAGCTATCGGGAACTCCCCCTGCGCATCGCCGAGTTCGGCAGCTGTACCCGCAATGAAGCCTCCGGTGCCCTCCACGGCATCATGCGGGTCCGCGGGTTTGTCCAGGATGATGCCCACATCTTCTGCCGTGAGGACCAGATCGAGAGCGAGGTGAAGGCGTTCTGCGATCTGCTGTCGGGCATGTATGCCGACTTCGGTTTTGCCAAAGAAACCATTGTCGTTAAGCTTTCTCTCCGTCCTGAAATGCGCCTGGGCGACGACGCCACCTGGGACAGGGCTGAATCCGCTCTGGGCAACGCCTGCAAAGCGGCCGGGTTCGAGTTCGTGGAGATGCCGGGGGAGGGTGCCTTCTATGGACCCAAGCTTGAATTCACCCTGATCGACGCTCTGGGACGGGGCTGGCAGTGCGGGACCATCCAGCTGGACTACCAGCTTCCCTCAGCCGACCGGTTGAATGCTACCTATATTGGCGAAGACGGCCAGAAACACCATCCTGTCATCCTCCACCGTGCCGTCATCGGGTCCTTCGAGCGGTTCATCGGTATCCTGATTGAGCATTACGCCGGGGCTTTCCCCGTCTGGCTCAACCCCCTGCAAGCTGTTGTCATCCCTGTCAGCAATAAGTTTGAGGCGTATGCGCTTCAGGTGACCGAGGCTCTTCGTGAGAAGGGTTTCCGGGTTGTGGCTGATACCAGCGATCAGAAAATGGGAGCCCGAATTCGCGACGCCCAGATGCGTAAGGCCAGCTACATGCTTGTGGTCGGCGGCAACGAGGAGACTGATGGCACCGTCAGTCTCCGCACCCGGACAGGCGAGCAGCCACCCGTGATGAAGCTTGACGACTTCGCGCTGTGGCTGCAACAAAAAATCGAAACCAAGGTGATGCTATGAAACGGGACCTCAAAGGGTATTTGCTCCTGGGATCCAAAGGGGTGGCCATGGGGGCTGCCGACGTGGTCCCCGGGGTTTCGGGAGGCACCATAGCCTTCATCTCGGGGATCTATGATGAGTTGGTCACCACCATCAAAGACCTGCCGGCCTCGGTCCCCACCCTGTTCACCCAAGGGCCCCGGGCCTTCTGGAAAGCTTCGAACCTGGGGTTCTTATTGGGCTTGGTTTCCGGAATCGGCCTCAGCATCTTCTCCTTAGCCGGACTCATGACCTGGCTCCTGGAGGTTTGGCCCATCCCGACCTGGTCGTTCTTTTTTGGGCTTGTGTTGGCTTCCATCGTCCACGTCCTCAAGCAGGTGGCCAGCCCGGATTGGACCATGGTTCCCGTGTTTCTGCTGGGAACCGGGTTAGCCTACGGGATCACTTCTATCGCCCCGACCTCGACTCCCGACGCCCTCTGGTTTTACTTTGTCTGCGGAGCCATCGCCATCTGTGCCATGATCCTTCCAGGGATCTCCGGGAGCTTCATCCTCCTTCTGATGGGAAAGTATGCCTCGGTTCTGGAGGCTGTACGGACCTTCCAAATGGATATCCTCTTGGTTTTTGCCGCCGGGGCGATTGGGGGCATCTTGGCGTTTTCCCATTTTCTTTCTTGGCTTTTGCGGCGGTTCCACGCTCTGGCAATAGCCCTTCTGGCGGGGTTCATGTTGGGCTCCCTGAACAAGGTCTGGCCTTGGAAAGAGACCCTCACCACCTACAACGATTCCCACGGGGTTAGCCATCCCCTCCTCGAAGCCAACGTGCTGCCGGGGACCTGGGAAGCCCTCACAGGCCAATCGGCCCAGGTTCCCTTGGCCTTCGGGGCCTTGGTTGTGGGGTTAGTCCTCGTGTTCTTCATCGAAGGCATCGCCTCCTGGAAAGGATCCAAAGGCGCATGATGTCGGGTTTTGACTAGTGGGCGTCCGAAATGATTGGCATTGATTTCGGTACGTCCAATACTGTCGTAACCCACCGAGGCTTGCATGGTATTGAGCTGGTCCGTCTCGATCCTTTGTCCGAGGGGTTACCCACGCTTCTCTATGTGGACCACAAGCACCAGATCCGTATTGGCCACGAAGCCCGTCGTGCCTACGGTGAGGCGGCCCGGAATGCCGGAGCAGGGAGAGCCCCGTTCCGGTTGTTTCAAGCTCTGAAATTGGCTCTCAAAGACCCCGGCATTGTCTCTACCAATCTCTTTGGCACGCAGGTCCGCCTGGAAAAAATCGTCGCATGGTACCTGGCGGCCCTACGGGAAAAAATTCAGTCTGCTGTTCCCGGTTGGGATGGAGCGGCAATCGTCGGCCGTCCCGTCGAGCTTTCGCCCGACGCCGCTGTCGACCGGCAGCTCCAGTCGCGGTTTGAAGAGGCCTTTCACCTGGCAGGCTTTACCTCGGTTTCTTTTGTTTTCGAACCGGTGGCCGCTGCTGTCGAGCTGGTCGGCTCCGTGGAAGGGAAGGTGTTGGTTTTCGATTTCGGGGGAGGCACTCTCGATGTCTCTGCAGCCGAACTCACCCAGGGCGGAATCACAGTACCCGTTAGTGTGGGACGTGACTTGGGTGGGTATCTGCTTGATGAGGATCTTGCCCGTTTACGGATCCAAAGTCACTTCGGCCATGGCGGCCGACTCAAGACCCTCGCAGGGCAGAACCTCGAGGTTCCCCACGAAGTCACCGGCCAGGTGGTGCGGTTCAAGGTCCTTCCTTTTGAGGAAATCCGGCGCATCAAGCGGTTGATACCCGAACTGATTGTCGAAGCGGTCGACAAGGAGAAACTCCGGGGGCTGCTCAGTTTTTTGGAGAAGAATCTGACCTACGATCTGTACCAGGTGCTGGACGAGGCCAAAATTCGGCTCTCGACAGAGTCTTCCGCTCTGGTAGCCTTTTCCGTGCCTCCCCATGTTGAGCTTCGGGAAAAAGTTACGGTCCCAGAGTTTGAAGCCATCATCGCACCCCGGGTGGAGGAAGCCCAGAACCTTGTGCTTCAGGCCTTGGAGAAGGCTGGATGGACAACCGATCAAGTCGAACACGTGATTCGTGTCGGAGGTTCTTCCCAGGTTCCTGCCTTTGTCGCCCTTTTGGAAGGACTGTTCCCCGGCCGGTTGACGGCCGGAAATCTCTTTGACGGCATCGCCCTTGGGCTTATCCCTGCTTCCGAGCGAGGACTGGGTGTCTCTTCCTTATAATCGGGCTTAACTTTCGTTTGACACCTCGCTATTCTCCCTCTAGACTGGGTTAATCCCTTGACCGACTGGTCAGTCGGTTTTTCTTCAGGCAGGCGCAGTCTTCCATGAAACCCCGGTTTTTCCACCTCCCTGATACCAAACGCAACCGGATTTTCGACTCGGCCTGGGAAGAGTTTGCCGCCCAAGACTACGAGAATGCATCTCTGGACCGGATCGTCGAAGCCGCCGCCATTTCGAAAGGCGGGTTGTACGAATACATCGAAAGCAAGGAAGACTTGTACCTTCACGTGCTTGAAGAGGTCTACGGGCGGCTCTATGCCCGGTTGTCGGCGGTCGATCAGCCGGCCGACATTCTGGCCCGGTTCCGGTCGGTATCCTGGGCCGCCGTCGACTTTTATCTGGACCATCCCCGCTGTATCTCGGTTATCGTCCGCTCCTCCCGCATCGGTGACCCGGCCTTGGCGGCCCGCGTCCATGCCGTCTTCGAATCCCATTTTCACCGGCTGTTCGCCACGGTCAGCGAGAAGGAGCTCCGGTTTCCGAGGGACCGGCTCATCGTCCTCATGCAATGGCTTCTGGCCAAGACCCGTAACGATTTTCTGAATGGCCTTGCCAAAGGCGCTGACCGGGCTTCGGTCCGACGGCTCTATATGGACGAATGGGAGTTCCTCTTCTCCATCCTGGAAAACGGAATCTATCAAAACGAAAGGAGATCATGATGTTGGGATTTCAGGATGCAGGCGCACTGCTTGGGTTCCTTCTGACCATCGCAGCAGCGGTGCTGTGTGTTGTTTACGGGGTTGTCAACTGGAATAAACCCACGCCGGCTGAGGAAAGTAAAGAAGTGAGCGAAGAGCTCGAATGGGAAAAACACGATCCGGACCTGAACCCCGGAAAGGGGAAAAACTAGCATGGACACAATCACCATCGCTGTTGTCCTCGTGTTCCTGGGGGTTACGGCCTTCCTCGGCTGGCTCGGCTGGCGCCAAACCAAGAACACCAGTGACTATTTGCTCGCGGGACGCAAGACCCATCCTCTGATTATGGCGATCAGCTATGGATCCACCTTCATCTCCACCTCGGCCATCGTTGGTTTCGGTGGTGCGGCGTCGAAGTATGGCATGGGCATTCTTTGGCTGACCTTTCTCAATATTCTCGTCGGCATCTTTATCGCCTTCGTTCTTTTTGGCAAGCGAACCCGAAAGATGGGCCACACCCTTGACGCCCACACCTTTCCAGAGCTTTTGGCTAAGAGGTTTGACAGCAAGTTCCTCCAGGTGGCCTGCGGTTTGGTCATTTTTGTCGGCATGCCGTTGTATGCCGGGGCAGTGATGCTGGGAGGGGCTACCTATCTGGTTCAGTCGCTGGCGATCAGCAAGGAGCTGGCCATCCTGATCCTTGTCGTTCTGGTCACCGCGTACGTGATGTTTGGCGGTATGAAAGGCGTCATGTACACCGATGCCTTTCAAGGCACGATCATGTTTGTGGGCATGCTGATTCTTCTGGTGGTTACCTACGCGACCCTGGGCGGTGTGGCGCAGGCTCACGAACGGCTGGCAATGCTCCCTTCCAATCTCGATGGTCCCTCGCAGGCTATGGTCGCCGGGTGGACGAAGGACGGGTTCACGGGCTGGATGTCCATGCCGGCTTTCGGTTCCCCTATCTGGATGCAGCTGGTCTCCACCATTGTGCTTGGGGTTGGCATCGGTGTTCTGGCTCAGCCCCAGCTTATCGTCCGGTTTATGACGGTGAAGAGCGACCGCGAACTCAACCGCGGTGTGCTGATCGGCGGTATTTTTATTTTCGCCATGACGGGAGTGGCCTTTGTCTGCGGTGCCTTGTCCAACGTCTGGTTCTGGGATCTGAACAAAGTCATCTCCATCGCGGGGACCATCACGGCCGCAGCCCCGAAGGGAAATCCCGACGCTGTTATTCCCAACTTCATTATGACGGCTCTACCCTGGTTCAATGCCATTTTCATGGTCACGCTTCTGGCAGCGGCCATGTCGACCATGAGTTCCCAGGTTCACACCATGGGCAGCTCCCTCGGTCGGGATGTCTTGGAAACCTCCATTGGTTTCCGCGCCAAAAAGGGCAACTGGGTGGTTCGCGGAGCCATGATGGCCGGAATCCTCCTGTCCGCAATGCTGGCCTGGTACCTGCCGATCTTCTTCGGTAAAGATGGAACGGCGGTCATTGCCACAGGAACCTCTCTGTTCTTCGGCCTCTGTGCCTCGACGTTCCTGCCCCTGTTCGCCTTCGGCCTTTTCTGGAAGGGAGCGACGAAACAAGGTGCCATTTGGGGATTCTGCATCGGTTTGGGGCTCAGTATCCTTTGGCTGCTCTTTTTCTACGCCAAAGTCTCAGGGGCCTTGGGCCTGAGCGCCGCGCTGTTCGGAGTTCCCTCACTGGCAGGGCCGGGTTTCGTCAAGGATCTCGACCCCATCATCGTCGCAACTCCCGTTGCTGCTGTGGTCCTGTGGCTGGTTAGTCTGGCGACACCCAAGTATCCCCCGCAATGGCTGGAGAAAGTGTTCGGGGGAAAATAATCTGTTGCCCACACGGTCGAACCGGAATATGATAAACCCATCCCAAAACAAGGAACCCCTCTGATGGCTCTCGCCCGTCATATCGGCCAGACCGTGGCCTCTTCTTCCTTCATCCGAAAAATGTTTGAAACCGGTATCCGTCTCAAGCAGGAGTATGGGGCCGAAAAGGTCTGCGATTTCAGTCTCGGCAATCCAAGCCTACCCCCGCCTGCCGCTTTTTCCGAGGCTTTGATCCGGGTTGCCTCCCAATCCTTTCCGGGAAAACATGCCTACATGCCCAACGCGGGGTATGCCGATGTCCGGGCTGCTATTGCGGGCTGGGTCGGCAAGGCCCAAGGAATCGATCTTCCTTCCAGCCATGTCGTGATGAGCTGTGGTGCGGGGGGCGGTTTGAATGTCATTTTCAAGGCGCTGCTCAACCCCGGTGACGAGGTCGTCGCCAGTCTCCCTTGTTTCATGGAATACCGGTTCTACGCTGAAAACCATGGTGGAGTTCTGAAAACTGTCCCCTGCAAACCTGGTTTTGACTTGGATTTGGACGCCATTGCTAAGGCGTTGACCCCTCGGACGGCCCTGGTCATCCTCAACAGCCCCAACAACCCGTCGGGGACCATTTATCCGGAAGCCACCCTGCAGGGCTTGGCCGGGGTGCTGGCCGACGCGACCCGAAAACATGGCCGCACCATTTACCTGGTGGCCGATGAACCTTACCGGGCCATTACTTACGGTCAGCCGGTGCCCGGGTTGCTCGCCCTGTATCCCCATAGCATCGTGGTCTCGTCTTTTTCGAAAGAGCTTTCGATTCCCGGCGAGCGCTTGGGGTGGATTGCTGTGAACCCCGCCGCCGAAGACGCTGCGGCGCTGATCGACGGAGCTGTGGTCTGCACCCGCATCCTGGGCTACGTCAACGCCCCGGCCCTGATGCAAAAAGCCGCTGCCGCCTGTCTGGGGGTTACAGCTGACATGGCGGCGTACCGGCGCAAACGTGACTTGCTCTGTCCGGCCTTAAAACGCATCGGCTACGATCTGGTGGAACCCGCCGGCACGTTCTACGCCTTTCCCAAGGCTCCTGGCGGCGATGACCTGGCCTTTGTCGAGGCCCTTCAGAAACAACTGGTCTTAGTTGTACCCGGCCGTGGTTTCGGCATGGAGGGGTACTTCCGCATCGCCTACTGCGTCGATGACGACATCATTACCCGGTCCTTGGCCGGGTTCGAAGCCGCTTTCCGGGAGTGCACATGAGTTCACACATTGTTCTGGGCGACGAAGCCCTGGCCCTGGGAGCCGTTCACGCCGGCCTGACTGCCGCCTACGGTTACCCGGGAACCCCCAGTACCGAAATTATGGAATACCTGCAGAGCCGGTTTGCCGGCGCTCTGGTGGCCCAATGGTGCGCCAACGAAAAAACAGCCTACGAAGAAGCCCTGGGAACCTCGTTTGCCGGTTGCAGGGCTCTGGTCACCATGAAGCATGTGGGGCTGAATGTCGCCGCCGATCCGTTTATGAATTCCGCTCTTCTGAACCTCAAGGGAGGTTTGGTGGTTGCAGTCGCCGACGATCCCTCCATGCATTCGTCCCAGAATGAGCAGGACAGCCGGTACTTCGCAGATTTCGCCCACATCCCCTGTCTGGAACCCACCGACCAGCAGGAATGTTACGATATGGTCCGCGTCGCCTTTGACCTGTCGGAAGAACTCCATCTTCCGGTGATGATCCGGCTGGTAACGCGGCTTTCCCACTCCCGGGCTTCCATCGTCGATGCCCCTGCCCGCGAAAAGACCCCTCCTTCCAAGGCCACCGATAAACAGAACTGGATGCTGATCCCCTCTTTGGCCCGCAAGCGCTGGGACAAGGTGCTCTCGATCCAGGACCGGCTGCTCGCTCTGTCGGAAGCCAGCCCTTGGAACAAGCTTCACATCGTTGCAACCCCGGAAAGAAAGTCTCCCCTTGGCTTCCTTTGTACCGGTCTGGGTTTCAACTATTTCCGTGAAAACCTGGCTGAAATGCCGGGCAACGATAAGGTTCCCTACCTTCAGGTCGGCCAGTATCCCGTTCCTGCCGGCCTCATTCGCCGTCTGGCCGAGACCGTCGAGACGCTGGTGGTTCTCGAGGAAGGCTACCCCCTGGTCGAACGTCTGGTCCGTGGTGTTCTCCCCCAAGCCCTGCGCATCAGAGGTAAGCTCGATGGCTTGGTCCCCCGATCAGGGGAACTCACTCCCGAAAATGTCAGGCCTGCCATGGGGTTGCCCCTCCATGAATGCCGGTCACTGGGGCTGGCCTCCGGTCTTCCAGAAGGATCCTGCGAGGAACTCGATGAAACGGCGCTTCCCGGCAGACCGCCCCAACTCTGCAAAGGCTGTCCTCATGGTGACAGTTACGAGGCCATCAAAGACGCTTTGGCCGCCTATCCCGACGGTTTGGTCACGGCCGATATCGGATGCTACGCCCTCGGGGTGCTTCCCCCCTACGCGGTTCCCGAGACCATCATCTGCATGGGGGCTTCCATCGGTGTGGCCAAAGGAGCGTGGGAAGCGGGGTACAAACATGCGGTTGCCGTTATCGGCGACTCCACCTTCTACCATTCAGGGATCACCCCGCTGATCGACGCTATCTCAGCCAAAGCGGGAATCACCGTCGTCATCCTAGACAACTCGACGGTGGGGATGACCGGTGGACAGGATACCATCCTTCCCGGCAGCCGGATTCCTGCCCTCATCCAGGCTCTTGGCGTTGATCCCGAGCACATTAGGGTGGTCGATGCCCTGCCCAAGAACCGGCAGGAAAACGCCCGAATCGTAAAAGAAGAGATCGCCTGGCCCGGCGTCTCTGTGGTCATCGCTGTGCGGGAATGCCTGGAAACTCTCAGGAAGGCAAAAAAATGAAATATGACATTATTCTCGCTGGAGTAGGGGGGCAGGGGGTTCTCTCCCTGGCCACGGTGATCGCCGCAGGTGCCGCTCGGGCAGGTCTTCACGTCCGCCAGTCCGAAGTCCACGGCATGGCCCAGCGCGGTGGTTCGGTCCTGGCTCATCTCCGACTTTCCGACACAACCATCTTCTCCGACCTTATCCCTCGGGGCCGTGCCGATCTGGTTCTAGCCATGGAGCCCCTAGAAGCCCTGCGCTACACCGATTATCTGGCTCCTGACGGAGCGGTGGTCACGGGTATCGAGCCCTTTCTCAATATCCCCTCGTACCCGGACATGGACAGAATTCTCTCCCCGCTGCGCTTGATTCCACGGCACCGGCTGATCGCCGCGTCTCCTCTGGCCAAGCAGGCCGGCCATTCCCGGGCTGCCAATGTCATTCTTGTGGGGGCGGCTTCAGCCTATATTCCCCTTGAAGAGGCGTTTTTTCTCGCCGGAATCTCCGACATCTTCGGTCGCAAAGGCCCGCAGGTGGTGGCCCTCAACGAGAAGGCTTTCACCTTGGGCCGCACTGCCCCCGAAGCGGGACAAGCGTGAGCACTCCCTCCCCGGTGGAAACCCTTTCCCGTCACGAGCTTGCAGACCTTCAGCTGACCAAGCTGCGTCAGGCCGTTGACCGGGCACTTTCCACCTCGCATTACCAGGCGAAACTGGCCGGATGCGGTATCGCCTGTGGAGAAGATCTCAAGACCTTGGCCGACCTCCGGAAGTTGCCCTTCACAGTGAAGGATGACCTGCGCCAGGCCTTTCCCGACGGCCTCAAGGCTGTTCCTCAGTCTGAAGTTGTCCGGATGCACGCCTCCAGCGGAACCACTGGAATTCCCACCGTCATATACTACACCCGGGCTGACATTGACCGTTGGACAGAACTGGGAGCCCGCTCGGCCGCCGCTACCGGCTGCACCAGCGCCGATGTGTTTCAGAATATGATGAGTTACGGTCTGTTCACCGGGGGGCTGGGACTGCACTACGCGGCCGAAAGGCTGGGCATGATGGTGATTCCGGCCGGAGGCGGGAACACCCAGCGCCAGCTCAAACTGATGAAAGACTTCGGCACCACGGTGGTCCATGCCACTCCCAGCTACCTGCTTCATGTCTACGACCAGCTTGCTGAATTCGGGGTCGACCGCAAAGACCTGAAGCTTCAACGGGCATTTGTAGGGGCCGAACCCCATACAGAAGACATCCGATGCCGCTTGGAAGCCCTCTGGGGTATCCAGGTCTTCAACTCGTACGGCCTGTCGGAAATGAACGGCCCCGGTGTGGCTTTCGAGTGCGTCCACCGGGCTGGAATGCATCTCTGGGAAGACGCCTACCTGATGGAAATCATCGATCCCGATACCGGCGAGGTCTTGCCCGAAGGAGCTGAAGGCGAGCTCGTCCTGACCATTCTTGACCGTCAGGCGACACCTCTGCTGCGTTACCGAACCCGGGATCTGACCAGCATCATTGCTGAGCCCTGCGCCTGCGGCCGCACCCACCGGCGCATCCGGCGTATCAAAGGGCGCAGCGATGACATGCTCATCATCAACGGTGTCAACGTGTTCCCTTCCCAAATCGAAGAAGTGGTCATGAAGACCGCGGGCGTCGGCTCCAACTACCAGATTCTTGTGAAAAAGGACGGAGCCCTCGACAGCCTTATCGTGCGTCTCGAACTCGATGCCCCCCACTTCAGTGACGATATGCGCGACCTCGAAGCCCTGCGCTCCCGGATTGCCGGAAACTTGATGACCAGTATTTCCCTGAAGCCCAAAGTCGAACTCCATGAACCCGGGTTTCTTCCCGTTTCCGAAGGGAAAGCCGTCCGTGTCATTGACGAACGGCCGACGCTGCCAGAAGGGCCTGAAGGAAGCTGCCCGTGAACCACCGTGGTAAGGAGTACCCCATGATCTGGAATCCTTTGGCCGAATGCCAGTCCCTGAAGGACAGGCAGCGGCTGCAGTCCGACCGCCTCGGTACCTTGGTGGACAGGGTCTACCGGCGAGTCCCCTTTTACCGGCAGAAAATGGACGCCCTGGGCATCAAACCCTCCGATATCCAGTCCATCGCCGATATCGCCAAGCTGCCATTCACCAGCAAGGATGAGTTGCGCCAGACCTACCCCTACGGGCTGCTGGCCTGCCGCCGGGAAGAGCTGGTTGAGATCCACACGTCTTCCGGCACCACGGGAACTCCTGTTGTCGGAGCGTACACCGCCGCTGACATTGAACTCTGGTCGGAGGTTATGGGCCGAACCCTGACGATGGCAGGGTGCAAAAAGGGCGACACCGTTCAGAACGCCTATGGTTACGGGCTGTTCACCGGCGGTCTGGGTGTCCACTATGGTGCCCGGAAAATCGGCGCGAATGTGATTCCCATCTCTTCGGGAAACACGAGGCGCCAGTTGGCCATCATGAAAGATTTCGGGACCACGCTCCTGGCCTGCACCCCGAGTTACGCCCTCTATATGGCCGAGAGCGCCCGGGAGGAAGGGTTTGACCTCAAGGACTTCCCTCTGAAAGCGGGCTGTTTCGGGGCCGAACCGTGGAGCAGCGGTATGCGGAGCCAAATCGAGGCTTCTCTGGGCATCTCGGCCCATGACATTTACGGACTCACGGAAATCATTGGCCCCGGTGTTTCAGCCGAGTGTTCCTGCAAGGAAGGGCTCCACGTCAACGAAGACGTGTTCTATCCCGAAATCATTGATCCGCTCACCGGACAGCCGCTCCCCGACGGGCAAAAGGGAGAACTTGTCATCACCTCCCTCACCCGCGAAGGTTCCCCTCTGATCCGCTACCGAACCCGGGATATCACCTATCTGATACGGGAAACCTGTTCCTGTGGCCGTACCACTGTTCGCATGCACCGCCTTCTGGGCAGAACCGACGATCTTTTGATTATCCGGGGCGTCAATGTCTTCCCGTCGCAAATCGAACATGTCCTGACCCGCATCGAAGGAACCCAACCCCACTACCAGATTGTGGTCGACCGCGGGGCTACCTACCTCGACGAGATTGAAGTTCATGTTGAAGTTGAGGAAGCCATTTTCTCCGACGTCACCGGAACTCTTGAGAAATTGAAGAAGACCATTCATGACGAGCTGAAAAGTGAGTTGGGCCTTTCGGCCTTGATCAAACTCGTCGAGCCCAAGGCCATTCAACGCAGCGAGGGCAAAGCCAAAAGAATCATTGACAAGAGGACCTTATGATCATCAAACAGATTTCGATCTTTATGGAAAACACCACAGGCCGCCTGGCCGAAACCACAGCGCTATTGGCCGGCGCAGGGATTAACCTCCGGGCGATTTCCATCGCCGACACGGCTGATTTCGGAATTCTGCGCATGGTCACTGATAAACCTGATGAAACGCTGGCGCTTCTGCGGGGTTCGGGAATGACAGCCCGTGAAACCGACGTCATTGGTGTTGAAGTTCAGGACCACCCGGGAGAACTGGCCCGGGTAATGGCCCTGTTCCGCGACGAAGGAATCAACATTGAATACCTTTACGCCTCACTGGAAAGGAAAAAGGAGATGGCTGTCATCATTTTCAAGGTTGCTCTTGTAGAAAAAAGTCTGGAAATGCTGACTCGCAGTGGCTACACGACCGTCAGTTCTTTCTGATATCCTTGACCCATGGCCTTCCAAACGTATTCCATTGTCCGTCCCGAACATTTGAACCACCATGGCTTTCTGTTCGGTGGACAACTTCTACTCTGGGTCGATGAATTTGCCTGGCTGGCGGCGGCCAAAGAGAACCCCGGCTGCAAACTGGTCACCCGTGCCATGGACAAGATCGAGTTCAGCGAGCGGGCGGGAGTGGGGGCCATCCTCCGGTTTGACGTCGACCAGACACGAAGAGGCCGGACCAGCATGCAATATACAGTTCATGTCTGGTCCGATGAACCCGGTGCCACCGCTGACGTGAAAATCTTCTCAACGACGGTCACCTTCGTCAATGTTGATGCCCAGGGAAACAAAATCGACCTCTGCTGCACCGACGAGTAGTCCGAATCCTTAGCTGAGAACCTTCCACACAGCGTCGTAGTCGGGCTCCTGGGCAATCTCGGGTACCTGCTCGGTATAGATCACCATATCCTTCTCATCAAGGACAACGACCGCACGGCTCATGACGCCGGCCAGCTTCCCAGAAGTGATCGTCACTCCATAGTCTTGCCCAAACTGTCGGTCACGCATCTGGCTCAGTACCACGACATTGCCGATGTTGTTCGCTTCACAGAAACGCTTGGCGGCAAAGGGAAGGTCGGCGCTGATGTTGAGCACGACGACGTCGGAACGTCCCTGTACTTTGGCGTTAAACTTCTGTGCCGAAAGCGCGCAGACCGACGTGTCAAGACTCGGGACAATGTTCAGAACCTTTTTTTTGCCGGAGAAATCCGCCAGACCGACATCGGTCAAATCTGAGAGAGTCAGCTTGAAGGCGGGAGCCTTTGTGCCCTTGGCAGGGAGAAAACCTACGGTGGTAATGGGATTGCCCTTGAGGGTGATTGATGCCATAATAAACTCCTTGAACAGAAAGTAGGGATGTCTCGCCGCCAAGGCAAGTGTGTCCGAGCCACTCAGGAATTCTTTTTCCTCCTGTTGACAAAGAGGGTGTCGGTCCTTATAGTCATCTTCACGCTTTAGTGCGCCTTCTTAGCTCAGTGGTAGAGCATCTCCATGGTAAGGAGAAGGTCTGCGGTTCAAATCCGCAAGAAGGCTCTCTGTTTTTGGTTTTCTGGAGAAAAAATATGGCAAAGAAAAGCAAGGGTGGCGTGGAACTGATCGCCTTGGTTTGTACCGAGACGGGTCTGAGAAACTACACCACGAAGAAGAACCGCCGGAATAATCCGGAAAAGTTGGAGCTGATGAAATACTGCCCCAAGCTCCGTAAGCATACCCTTCATCGCGAAGGGAAGATTAAGTAAGGTTTCGATACAGGTCAGTAGCTCCAATGGTAGAGCGGCGGTCTCCAAAACCGTTTGTTGGGGGTTCGAGTCCCTCCTGACCTGCGTTTTCACAAGAGGTGACCTCCATGAAAAAAATCAAGGCGTTCTTCAGCGAAATGATGGTCGAGCTCCGGAAGGTGATTTGGCCGAGTCCCGAAAAGGTAGCTGAGAACACCCGCCTCGTCGTTATATCGACCGTCGTGTTTTCCCTCTTTTTTGGATTCGTCGATTTCGTCCTCGTGGCTGGCCTCAACCTTTTCTTCTAAGGAGGCTTGAATGGCCCGTGCTTGGTATATTCTCCAGACCTATTCCCAGTTTGAAAATCGCGTCGAGCGAAACATTCGGCTTTTGATGGAAGAAGGCGGTCCGTTGGCTACCGGGGTTTTTGACATCAAAGTTCCCACGGAACGTGTTGTTGAAAATAAAAATGGCAAGAGGGTGGAGAAAGAGGTCAAAATCTGGCCCGGATATATCCTTCTTGAAATGGATCTGCCGAATTTGGGCTGGAAGGATTTGGTGTCGCCGATCAAGCGCCTGCAGGGTGTCAGTGGCTTCGTCGGTGCTGTGGGAAATGCCAAGCCTCTTCCTGTTTCCAATGATGAGGTTAAGCAGATTCTGATGCGGTCGGGCGATATCAAAGCCGACAAGTCGGTCCTGGTTCAGCACAACTTCCGGGAAGGCATGGAGGTCCGAATCAATGAGGGGCCTTTTGAGTCTTTTACCGGGAATATCGAAGAGGTCAATCTGGTCAAGCAGAAGCTTCGGGTCATGGTTGGCATTTTTGGTCGGGCTACCCCTGTGGAAGTTGATTTCCATCAGGTTGAGAAAGTTTGAAAGACTAGCGTTTCAACGTAGTTGAACAGTTTGGGAGACCTTCGTACGAAGGTCGATATCACCACAGGAGAGCTGTCATGGCTAAGAAAAAGATCATTGCAATGGTCAAATTGCAGTGCCCCGCCGGAAAGGCAACGCCCGCTCCCCCGGTAGGACCCGCACTCGGGCCTCACGGGGTTTCGGCACCTCAATTCGTGCAGCAGTTTAACGACCGCACGAAGAGCATGGAGACCGGACTGATTATTCCGGCGGTCATTACGATTTATTCGGACAAGACCTTCACCTTCATCCTTAAGACTCCCCCCGCCTCTGTCTTGATCAAGAAGGCTTCGGGCATTGAAAAGGGTAGTCCTGAATCCCACAAGGTCAAAGTCGGTAAAATCTCCAAAGCGAAGATTGAAGAGATTGCCAAGCTGAAGATGCCTGACTTGAACGCCAATGATATCGAGGCCGCCAAGAAAATCATCGCCGGTACCGCCCGTTCAATGGGTGTCGAGGTGGAAAAATGAAGCACGGTAAGAAATACACGGCTGCCGCCGAAAAGATTGACGCTGACAAGCTCTACAGCTATGACGAGGCCTTGGGTCTGGTGAAGACCGTTGCTTTTGCCAAGTTCGACGAAACCGTCGAGATTTCCGTCAAGCTCAACCTCAAGAAAAGCCACACGGTTCGTGATACGGTTGTTTTCCCCCATTCCTTTCAAGGTGAGAAGATCATTCTGGTGTTTGCCAAGGGTGATAAAGCCGACGAAGCCCGCGCTAATGGTGCTACTTTCGTTGGTGACGTTGACCTGATTGAGAAGATCAAGGGCGGCTGGATGGACTTTGACGTTTGCGTGGCCACTCCGGACATGATGAAAGACGTTGGTAAACTTGGTCCCATTCTTGGTCGCCGCGGCCTGATGCCCAACCCCAAGACGGGCACCGTGACCAATGACCTTCCTGCCGCCATCAAGGAATTGAAGGCCGGCCGTCTCGAGTTCCGCGCTGATAAGACTGGTGTTGTTCACCTGCCCGTCGGCAAGGTCTCCATGGACGTCGCCAAGGTCAATGAAAACGTTCAGACCTTTATGGGGGAACTCGAGCGTCGGCGCCCCGCCGACCTCAAGGGTGATTTCATCAAGTCCGTGGCCGTCAGTTCGACCATGGGACCCGGAGTCAAAATCCTCTTCAAGGTCCCCAAGGACAAGGAGTAAGGTATGTCGGACAAGAAAATTCAACCCGCCAAAATCGAAGCCGTTGCCGATCTCGACAAGCAGTTCGAGGGCGTCAATGACTTTATCTTCGCCAGCTACCGCGGCATGACCGTGGAGCAGCTCTTTACTCTACGCCGCCAGCTCCGCAAGGAAGGTGCCGAGTTCAAGGTTGTGAAGAACAACTTTGCCAAGATTGTTTTCCGGAACAGGAAAGCCGCCGGTGTCGACGGTTACCTCGTGGGTCCTACCGCTGTTGCAATTCCCCGGAAAGAGTCTGGACCTGTTGCCAAGATTCTTATCGACTATGCCAAAGAAGTCCCGACCTTGGAAGTGAAGGGCGGTTACATTGGCGGAAGTGCTTTTGACTCCAAGCAAGTCGAAGCCTTCTCCAAGCTTCCGGGCAAAATGGAACTGCTGTCCATGCTGATGGGAACCATGAACGCTCCGGCTCAGAATATGGTCTACGCCCTCAACGGTGTTGCCACCAAGCTGGTCCGGACTCTGGTGGCCTACGGTGAAAAGAAGGCATCGGGAGAGTAATTTCTCCCTGTGCTGTGCGTTGTAAAATCCACTGGGTCAGTCTTCAAACCAAGCCTGCTGTCCCGGTGAACAAAGAAAGGAGAAGATAATATGGCTAAGCTCTCTATCGACGAAATCGTCAAAGCGGTTTCGGAACTGACTGTGCTCGAGGTTTCCCAGCTGGTGAAGGCCTTCGAGGAAAAATTTGGTGTCACCGCTGCCGCTCCGATGGCTGTGGCTGCTGCCGGCCCCGCCGCTGCCGCCGCCCCCGCTGCTGAAGAGCAGACCGAGTTCGACGTCATCCTGAAGGGTCATGGCGACAAGAAGATCGACGTGATCAAAGTTGTCCGCGAAATCACCGCTCTCGGTCTGAAAGAAGCGAAGGATCTCGTCGAAGCTGGCGGCAAAGCTGTCAAGGAAGGCGTGACCAAGGCTGAAGCCGAGGAAATCAAGAAGAAGCTCACTGCTGTGGGCGCTGATGTTGAAGTTAAGTAAGGTTTCACACTTTACCGTCTTTTTCTCGTAAACCGCCGGAGGTCCCCTCGGGGACGTCCGGTGGCTTTTTTTGTCAGGGGGGACTCATGAATTTAACGCGTCCGAAGAAAATTGAACGTGTGTACATTGGCAAGGAAGTCCAAGAGGTCATGGAACTTCCCGACCTCATCGACATCCAGTTGTCTTCCTACGAGCGCTTCCTCCAGAGGGAAACCCTGAAAGGTAAACTGCCTTTGAACCGCCAGGGCTTGGAAGAAGTCTTCCAAGAAACCTTTCCTATTGTCAGCCAGAACGAAGAGCTGACCCTCGAGTACAGCCACTACACTCTCGATGAGAACGGAGTGAAATTCTCCGAAAACGAATGTAAGAAGAAGGGCCTCACTTACGCGATTCCGCTGAAGGCCCGCATCAATTTGTATTTCAACAGCACGGGCGAAATCCGTCAGAAAGAAATCTACATGGGGGACGTCCCCATCATGACCGATCGGGGGACTTTCATCATCAACGGCGCCGAACGGGTCGTCGTCTCTCAGATCCACCGTTCACCCGGTGTTGTGTTCAGCCATGAAAAAGGTATTTTCTCCAGCCGCATCATTCCCAACAAGGGTTCCTGGCTGGAATTTGAAATCGATCAGAAGAAAGAACTTATTTACGCAAAGATCGACCGCAAAAAGCGCATTCTGGCCACCCTGCTGCTTCGCAGCCTGGGTTTGCATACCCGCGATGAGATCCTGGCCTACTTCTATGCAACCAAGACCGCTGTTTTGGCAGAAGGTTCCAAGGACAGTCTTCAGGGTGCCATTCTTGCCAAGAGTGTTTTTATTGACGACAACGGTCAGAAAAAGAAGCTGTTCCGTGCCGGAGAACGCCTCCATGCTCACGAAATTGACGAGCTCCTCCATCAAGGCATCCCGGAAATTTCGATCATCGACGACAGTCAGGCCAAGGCGAAAGAAGAAGGCTGCAATTACCTCTCCAGCAAGATTATCCTGAATTGTTTTGAACGCGAAGACGCCAAATATGTTCGTGATACTTCGATCAGCGATGAACCTACCCGAGAAGATGCCTTGGCTGCGGTCTACTCGGTTCTTCTTCCTGGTGAACCCGTTTCTGTTGAAAACGCCGAAAAAGATTTGGCCATGATGTTCTTCAATCCCCGTCGTTATGATTTGGGGAAAGTCGGGCGCTATAAACTCAACAAGAAGTTCAGTTACGAAACTCCCGTGGAAGAGACGGTTTTAACGCGTGAAGACATCGTGAATACGATGCTCCATCTGATCAAGGTCTATCACGAAGACTCAAACATCGACGACATTGACCACCTCGGCAACCGTCGTGTCCGTTCCGTCGGTGAACTGTTGGCCAATGTGATGAAGACTGCCTTCAGCCGTATGGAACGCATCGCCAAGGAACGGATGACCCTGAAGGAAATCGAGACGCTCAAACCTCAGGACTTGGTTTCCATCAAGCCGGTGGTTGCCGCTATCAAGGAGTTCTTTGGTTCCAGCCAACTTTCTCAGTTCATGGACCAGGTCAATCCCTTGGCTGAACTGACCCATAAGCGCCGCCTCAACGCCCTCGGGCCGGGTGGCCTCAGCCGTGACCGGGCCGGTTTCGAAGTCCGCGACGTCCATTACACCCATTACGGACGGATGTGTCCCATTGAAACTCCCGAAGGACCGAACATTGGTCTGATCGTTTCACTGGCCAGTTATACACGGGTCAATGATTACGGCTTCCTCGAGACCCCGTACCGGAAGGTTGTGAACGGCAAGGCCACTCAGCAGGTGGAATACCTTTCTGCCATCGATGAAGAAAAGTACTACATCGCCCAGGCCTCGGCCCGGTTGAACAAAGACGGCACCTTTTCCGAAGACCTGGTTTCCTCCCGTAAGGCGGGTGACTATACCTCGAAAGAGCCTTCCGCTCTCCAGTACATGGACGTGTCTCCCAAACAGGTGATCTCCGTGTCTTCGGCCCTGATCCCGTTCCTCGAACACGACGACGCTAACCGGGCCCTCATGGGTTCGAACATGCAGCGCCAGGCGGTCCCTCTTCTGTTCCCCGATCCTCCGATTGTCGGCACCGGTATGGAAAAGAAGGCCGCCTACGACTCCGGCGTTCTTGTGAAGGCCAGCCGGGGCGGGGAAGTCACCTATGTTTCTTCGACAACCATCCACATCAAGCCCGAAGGGGCGCAGGACGCTTCCGAGCGCGACCTGTACGAACTGGTGAAGTACGCCCGAACCAACCAGGACACTTGCTTCAACCACCGACCCGTTGTCCGCATCGGTGACATGGTCCAGAAGGGTACCGTTCTGGCCGACGGACCGGCGACGTTGCACGGTGAACTTGCCCTGGGTCGCAACCTGCTCCTGGGCTTCGTGCCCTGGAACGGCTACAACTACGAAGACGCCATTCTCATCAGCGAGCGCGTCGTCAAAGAAGATTTGTTCACTTCCATCCACATCAAGGAATTTGCCACCGAAATCCGTGAAACGAAACTAGGACCCGAGCGCATCACGCGTGATGTTCCCAACTGTTCCGAGAAGGCTTTGGAAGATCTGGACGATGAAGGGATCGTGGTCACGGGAAGCAAGGTGAAAGCCGGGTCTATCCTAGTTGGCAAGGTCACCCCCAAGTCCGAAACCGAGACCACCCCCGAGTTCAAGCTGCTCAACAGCATTTTTGGTGAAAAGGCCAAGGACGTGAAGGACTCCTCCCTCCGTTTGCCTCACGGAATCGAAGGAACCGTTATCGACATTCAGCGTCTCAAGCGCTCCGAAGGGGACGATCTTCCCCCCGGTGTCGACGAAGTCATCAAGGTGCTTGTGGCTAAAAAGCGCAAACTCCGTGAAGGTGACAAGATGGCCGGCCGGCACGGTAACAAGGGTGTCGTCGCGCGTATCCTTCCCGTCGAAGACATGCCTTTCCTGGAAGATGGCACACCGCTCGACATCTGTTTGAACCCCCTGGGCGTTCCGTCTCGAATGAACCTCGGCCAGATTCTTGAAAGTGAGCTGGGCATGGCGGGCTACCTACTGGGCGAGCATTACTCTACCCCGGTTTTCCAATCGGCCAGTGCCGATATGATCGAGGACAAGCTCGAGAGCGCCGGCTGGACCCGTTCCTGCAAAACCAAGCTCACCGACGGCCGCACCGGCGTTCCTTTTGTGAACCCTGTCATGGTGGGAGTCATGTACGTGTTGAAACTTCACCACCTGGTCGACGACAAAATGCACGCCCGTTCCACCGGACCGTACTCGCTGGTAACTCAGCAGCCTTTGGGTGGTAAAGCCCAGTTCGGCGGACAGCGTCTTGGTGAAATGGAAGTGTGGGCCCTGGAAGCCTACGGTGCCGCCAACACTCTGCAGGAACTATTGACCATCAAGTCTGACGATATGACCGGCCGAGCCAAGATTTACGAAGCCATCGTAAAGGGCGAAGCCACCAGTACCGCCGGTATTCCCGAATCCTTCAACGTCTTGGTTCAGGAACTACGGGGCTTGGGCCTCGACCTGACCATCTACGACAGCAAGGACCGCCAGATTCCGTTGACCGAACGGGACGATGAACTGATCGCCAAGAACGGCAGCCATTTCTAAGAGGGGAGCAGAAAACCGAATGAGAGATATCCAAGAATTCGACAGCATCCTGATCAAGCTGGCCGCTCCCGAGCAGATCAAGGCTTGGTCCTACGGCGAAGTCAAGAAGCCTGAAACCATCAATTATCGCACCCTTCGTCCCGAAAAAGAGGGGTTGTTTTGCGAGCGGATCTTCGGAACCACCAAGGAGTGGGAGTGCTACTGCGGCAAGTTCAAGTCCATCCGCTACAAGGGTGTGGTTTGCGACCGTTGCGGGGTTGAAGTCACCCATTTCAAGGTTCGCCGCGAGCGCATGGGCCATATCGAATTGGCCTCACCCGTGTCCCATATCTGGTATTACCGGTCCGTCCCTTCCCGAATGGGCCTTCTGCTCGATATTCCTATCGCTAGCCTCCGGTCGATCCTGTATTACGAGAAGTACATCGTTACCGATCCGGGTGATACCGACCTGAAGCGCGGACAGCTCCTCACGGAAGAGGAATATATGGAGGCTCAGGACCGTCACGGCATGACCTTCACCGCCGGTATCGGTGCTGAGGCTATCCGGACTCTTCTTGACACCCTCAACCTCGAGCAGCTGGCGGCCACTTTACGGCAGAAGATGATCGATAAGGGCGTCAAAGTGGACAAACGTCTGCTCAAGCGCATCGAAATTGTCGAGAACTTCCGCAACAGTCACAACAAGCCCAGCTGGATGATCATGGACGTGATTCCGGTGATTCCGCCGGATCTGCGCCCTATGGTGCAGCTCGATGGCGGGCGGTTTGCCACTTCTGACCTCAACGACCTCTACCGCCGCGTCATCAACCGCAACAACCGTCTCAAGCGGCTGATTGCCCTGAACGCTCCCGACATCATTATCCGCAATGAAAAGCGGATGCTTCAAGAAGCCGTCGACGCCCTGTTTGACAACAGCAAGAAGAAGAAAGTGGTAAAGGGAGCCTCGAATCGGCCCTTGAAGTCTCTGTCTGACCTCCTCAAGGGTAAACAAGGCCGGTTCCGCCAGAACCTTCTGGGCAAGCGTGTCGACTATTCGGGGCGCTCGGTCATCATTGTCGGTCCGGAACTGAAGCTGCACCAGTGCGGGCTGCCCGCCAAGATGGCTCTCGAACTCTACAAGCCCTTCATCATGAAGAAGCTGGTTGAGAAAGACGTGGTCTACAACATCAAGAAAGCAAAGACTCTTGTTGAACAAGAGACCGAAGAAGTCTGGGCCATCCTTGATGAAGTCGTTAAGGAACATCCGGTTCTTCTGAACCGGGCGCCGACGCTTCACCGCCTCGGTATCCAGGCCTTTGAGCCTGTACTGGTCGATGGTAAGGCCATCAAGCTTCACCCTCTTGTCTGCCATGCTTACAATGCCGACTTCGACGGTGACCAGATGGCCGTCCATGTTCCTCTGACGCAGGCAGCCCAGATTGAGTGCTGGACCTTGATGCTGGCACCGAACAATCTGCTCAACCCTGCCAACGGCAAACCTATCGTGTTTCCGTCCCAGGACATGGTTTTGGGCATCAACTATCTGACCAAGGAAATGAAGGGCGCGAAGGGTTCGGACCGCTACTATTCGAGCTTGAATGAAGTTCACATGGCTGTCGAAGCCGGAGCTCTCCATTATCAGGCGCCGATTTTCTGCCGGCACCCCAAGACCAACAACGAGTTCATCAAAACCACAGCAGGACGGCTGATCCTCAATGATGAACTGCCCTCTGAAATCGGTTATGTGAATGAAATTCTTGGTGACAAGCAGCTCAAGGCCTTTATTGCCGACGTCCATAAAACGCATGGCTCTTACCTGACTGTCCGCATGCTCGACATCATCAAGAACATGGGCTTCCGCTACGCCACGATTTTCGGTGCTTCCATCGGTTTGGCCGACGTTGTGATTCCGAAGGAAAAATCGGGACTCATCAAGCTGGCCAACGACGAAGTTGCCAAGATCCAGAAACAGTATCAAGACGGTGTCATTACAGGCGAAGAACGGTACAACAAGGTCGTCGACACCTGGTCCAAAACCAATGACGAACTGACCGACGTCATGATGAAGACGCTGAAGGCCGAAAAGGATGGTTTCAACTCCATCTACATGATGGCCGACTCCGGCGCGCGCGGTTCTAAAAACCAGATCCGTCAGTTGGCCGGTATGCGCGGTTTGATGGCGAAGCCCTCCGGCGACATCATCGAGCTGCCCATCCGTTCGAACTTCAAAGAAGGGCTTTCAGTGATCGAGTTCTTCATCTCGACCAACGGTGCCCGTAAGGGTCTGGCCGACACCGCGATGAAGACAGCCGACGCAGGTTACTTGACCCGTCGTCTTGTCGATATCAGTCAGGACGTCGTTGTCAATGAAGAAGACTGCGGTACCATCAACGGTATCGACATCTCTGCCATTAAGGACGGTGAGGAAATCCGCGAACGGCTTTCCGAGCGCATCCATGGCCGCTACACCTTGGAACGCGTCAAACACCCTATCACCGGCGAGATCATTGTCGATGTCAACGAAGAAGTGACCAACGAAACCGCCGAGGCCATTGAAGAGTTGGGAATTGAAACCGTGCGCGTCCGTTCAGTGCTCACCTGCGAGGCCAAGCATGGTGTCTGTCAGCGTTGTTATGGTCGAAACTTGGCCAACAACCGAGGCGTCAATATCGGTGAGTCGGTTGGTATCATTGCCGCTCAGTCCATCGGCCAGCCTGGTACACAGTTGACCATGCGTACGTTCCACATCGGTGGTGTCGCCACCAAGGGTGCGGAAGAGAACAAGACCGTCCTCAAATACCCCGTAATCGTCAAAGAACTGAAGGTTAGTACCGTGCCTCAGGCCGATGGCAACCTTCTGTCCACCCGCAAGGGCAGTCTGACTGTTTCCAAGATCTTCGAAACCCTGGAAGTGGGATCCAGCGAAAAAGTTCTTGTAACGGAAGGTCAAAAGGTCATCGAGGGGTCTCCCCTGATCGAGCGCAAGGGTGCTACTGTCACCAGCAAGCACATCGCCTATGTGCATCTCAAAGAGAACCGTGTCTATCTGGTGAGCCAGGACATGAAGGTTGAAATCCGTAACGGTTCGACTCTCTTTGTAAAAGCGGGTGATGTTGTCGGGGCCAATGAAACCCTGGGCACCTTCGACCAGTTTGCCGAGCCGATTATTGCAGAAGCAACCGGTGTGGTGAAGTTCAAGGATATTATCCTGGGGACCACCCTGAAGGAAGAAGTGAACCCCGATACCGGTAACATTGAGCGCAAGATTACCGACTACGCCCTCGAAGAGCTCGACCCGGCGATTTACATTGTGGACGAGAAAAATCCCGATATCACGCTCACGTCTTATGTTCTTCCCGGCGGTGCGTACCTTTCCATCGATGACGGTGTCAAAGTCAAGGCTGGTGCGACTCTCGCCAAGCTGCTGAAAGAATCGGGCAAGACCCAGGACATTACGGGTGGTCTACCCCGCGTTCAAGAGCTTTTTGAGGCCAGACATCCCAAGAATGCCGCCGTTTTGGCAAAGATCAGCGGTACGGTGCGCTTCAAACCGATCAGCAAAGGTAAGCGTACCATCGAAGTCGAAGATCCGTTCGGTGGAATCCTTGTCCACAAAGTTCCCGTCGGCAAGATGCTTCTGGTTCGAGACGGTGACCCCGTCGAGGCCGGTGAGTCACTTTGCGATGGTACTCATGACCCTCATGACGTTCTTGAGGTGCTGGGCGAAAATGCTCTCCAAGCATTCTTGGTCAATGAGGTTCAGGGAATCTACCGGCTTCAGGGTGTGCAGATCGACGACAAGCACATCGGGATCATCATCCGCCAGATGATGCGTAAGGTTGAAATCATGGAGGTTGGCGATACGAAGTTCATTTATGGACAATCGGTCGACAAGTACAGCTTCAACCGTGAGAACGAGAGAATCTACCGCGAGGGCGGACAGCCGGCTGTCGGCCGGCCGTTGCTCCTCGGTATTACCCGTGCTTCGTTGAACATTGAGTCCTTTATTTCGGCGGCATCCTTCCAGGAGACCACCAAGGTTCTGACCAACGCTGCCATTGCCGGCAAGGTGGATGAACTGCGGGGGCTTAAGGAAAATGTGATCATCGGTCACCTTATTCCTGCCGGTACTGGTATGAAAAAGTACAAGAGTCTACGTCTGTTTGACCAAAACCGCGAAGACCTCGATGCCCACATTGCTGAGATTCTGGAAACCCGTCGCAGGGAGAAGGAATTGCTGGCGCAAGAGGAAATTCGGAAGGCCGCCATGGCCATGGAAGAGGAAGTCGAAGACGAAGAATAGGAAGCAGGGCAGGGGGGTTGTGAAGCTCTTCTGTCCTGTGCTATGTTACACCGCATTCTTTATGGACGTTAGTCCTGCCAAGGGTGATTTTGAAAGGCCGGTTGTTTGGCCTTTCCAGTTTCAAACAGGGAGAGTTTCTTTCTATGCCCACTATTAATCAGCTGGTCCGAAGTGGACGAGAGCAGGTCGTTTTTAAGACCAAGTCTCCCGCCCTTCAGGCCTGCCCCCAGAAACGCGGGGTTTGTACCCGCGTTATGACCGTCACCCCAAAGAAGCCCAACTCGGCGCTCCGCAAGGTAGCCCGTGTTCGCCTCAGCAACGGGATCGAAGTGACAGCTTATATCCCCGGTATCGGGCACAACCTTCAGGAACACTCGGTTGTCATTATCCGTGGTGGTCGTGTGAAGGACCTTCCGGGTGTGCGTTACCATATCATCCGTGGTGCAAAGGATGCCTTGGGCGTTGCCAAGAGAATGCAATCCCGCTCGAAGTACGGCGCCAAGCGCCCGAAGGGTTGAGGAGTTAGGAAATGCCCCGCAAAACATACGAAGCCAATCGAGCCCTTCAGCCCGATCCCATTTTCCATTCTGTGGTTTTCGCCAAGTTCGTCCGCCGCATGATGTATGACGGTCAGCTGATGACCTCTTCCAATATCCTGACCCAGGCGTTCGAGATCCTCAAGGAGAAATCTGGAAAGGAACCGCTCGAGGTTTTTATCAAGGCTCTCGACAACGTGAAGCCTGTTGTTGAAGTCAAGTCCCGTCGTGTCGGTGGTTCGACCTACCAGGTTCCCATCGAAGTGCGGGAATCTCGCCGCGAAGCTCTTTCGCACCGCTGGATTATTGATGCATCGCGAAAGCGCTCTGGTAAGTCCATGAGTGAGAAGCTTGCTGCTGAATTGTTTGATGCGTTCAACAGTACGGGAAATGCCTTCAAAAAGAAGGAAGATACCCACCGTATGGCCGAAGCCAACAAGGCGTTCAGCCACTACAGCAAGTTTTAATCCGAAAGGATTGAGGCTAAAAACCCCCGGGAAACTGGGGGTTTTTCTTTTTATGGGTAGTTGGCAGAATTCTTGGGTCCTGTTGTTGACAGGGGAGGGTGCTTCTGCTACATTGCTTCGAGTTCAATACCCCTTCGGGGCAAGTGGTCGCGGTTGTTCGCGTTCACCTCTGCTGGAAGGTAGCGTTCTTTTGGTAAGTTGTGGAACCTTGGTTCCGTTTCCGGTTACAGATCGGGAATAGCTGGCTTGGTCATACTGCCCCGCTTTTGTCGGGAGTAAGTGACGGGAAAGTAAACAACGGTGATAGCTTGTCGATTCCTTATCGGCTGTCTTTTGCCACACCTCCGACGCTCTTCCGGTGGAAAACCGCACTCCTGTCAGGGGTGCTTATGTTTGAAACCTAAGGGTTATGGATCTTATTGCGAAATAAGCCAAGGAGGAATTGATGGCTAAGGAAAACTTCGTACGATCGAAGCCCCACATCAATGTTGGTACCATCGGTCACGTTGACCATGGCAAGACCACCCTGACCGCTGCTTTGACCATGTATGGTGCAAAGAAATACGGCGGCAAGGTCATGAAGTATGACGATATCGACAACGCTCCCGAAGAGAAGGAACGCGGTATCACCATCAACACCCGACATGTCGAGTATGAATCGGCTGGTCGGCACTATGCTCACGTTGACTGCCCCGGCCACGCCGACTACGTCAAGAACATGATCACCGGTGCTGCACAGATGGACGGTGCGATTTTGTTGGTCGCCGCCGACTCCGGCCCCGAGCCCCAAACTCGGGAACACATTCTCCTGGCAAAGCAGGTTGGTGTCGCCAACTTGGTTATTTTCATGAACAAAATGGACCTTGCAGACCCCGAGTTGGTCGAGCTTGTTGAAATGGAAGTTCGTGACCTGTTGAACCTCTACGGCTATGACGGCGACAAGACTCCCTTTATCAAGGGTTCTGCTTTCGCCGCCATGAGTAAGCCTGATGATCCGGCTTCCACCAAGTGTCTTGACGAGCTTCTCGAGACGATGGACAAATACTTCATCATTCCCGAGCGTGCTCTGGACAAGCCTTTCTTGATGCCTATCGAAGACGTGTTCTCGATCTCCGGACGCGGAACTGTTGTTACAGGCGCCATTGCTCAGGGTAAGGTCAAGGTCGGCGACACCGTGGAAATCGTTGGCATCAAGCCGACTCAGACCACCGTTGTTACCGGCGTTGAAATGTTCAACAAGCTCCTCGACAACGGCCAGGCTGGCGATAACATTGGCGCCCTGCTCCGCGGTATTGAGAAGAATCAAGTTGAGCGCGGCCAGGTTCTTGCTGCTCCCAAGTCGATCACTCCTCATACCAACTTCAAGGCGACGATCTATTGTCTGTCCAAGGAAGAGGGTGGGCGTCACAATCCGTTCTTCTCTGGTTACCGGCCTCAGTTCTACTTCCGAACGACTGACGTTACCGGTTCGGTTACTCTTCCTGAAGGTAAGCAGATGGTTATGCCTGGCGACAATACAGAATTGTCTGTCGAACTCATCCATCCTATTGCCATGGACAAGGGTCTCCGCTTCGCTATCCGCGAAGGTGGACGCACTGTAGCCTCTGGTCAGGTCATCGAAGTTATCAAGTAAGAGTCTCAAAAGAGATCAGTGTCGGCAATGTTTGATTGTCGACACTTGTTTTTCCTTTTTTTGGAGTTAGGGATGGCTAGTGAGAGAATTCGTGTGAGATTGCGTGGGTTTGACGTGGAACTCGTCGACCAGAGCGCCAAAGCGATTGTGCAGACTGTTCATAAGGTGGGAACGAAAGTTTCCGGCCCCATTCCTCTGCCGACCAAGATCAACAAGTTTACCGTTCTGAGGTCCCCTCACGTCAATAAAAAGTCTCGGGAACAATTTGAGATGAGAACCCATAAGAGGTTGATTGATATTCTCGAGCCTACTCCCGCCGTTATGGATGCTCTTATGAAGTTAGAGTTGCCCGCCGGTGTGGATGTCGATATTAAGCAGTAAATTCGAGGTTAGAACATGATCGGTCTGATTGGTAAAAAGGTGGGGATGACTCAGGTTTTCGATGAAACCGGAAAACTGACTCCTGTCACCGTCATCAAAGTGGAGCCGAACGTCGTCATTGCCGAGCGGAACGAAGAAAAGCATGGCTATAAAGCTGTGGTTGTCGGTTCTGTAGCTGGTAAGGAAAAGGTGTTCAGCAAGCCTGTGCGGGGGCAGTTTCCCGAAGGTGTGGCTCCTCAGCGTGTCGTGGTCGAATTCCGCGATTTTGATAAAGAATGTAAAGTTGGCGATACACTTGGTTTGGAGTTGCTGCAAGAAGCGAAGTACCTGGATGTTTCAGGCACGAGTAAGGGCAAAGGCTTCCAGGGTGTTATCAAGCGCTGGCATTTTCAGGGCGGTGAGGAAACTCACGGTTCGAAGTTTCATCGCGAACCTGGTTCAACAGGGCAGTCTACGACTCCTCGCAAATCCTTCAAGGGTATTAAAATGCCCGGTCACATGGGTAGCGAGAAGGTAACCGTGTTGAATCTGCGGATTGTCAAAGTTGACGCTGAGAACCAGATTGTTTTGGTTCATGGTGCCATTCCAGGGGCTAGAAACGGCTCTGTGATCATCCGCAAAGCGGTGAAGAGGTAATCGGCATGGATAAAAAGGTTTACTCCATTCTGGGCAAAGAAGTGAAAACCGTTGCCTTGAGCGACGATGTCTTCGCCCATGAAATCAGTGAAGGTTCGATCTATAACGCTATTAAAAATGAATTGGCAAATCTTCGGGTTGGTACGGCGTCTACGAAGACCCGCGCCGAAGTTCATGGGGCCAAGACGAAGCCCTGGCGTCAGAAGGGTACCGGTCGCGCCCGTTCTGGACGCAAGCAGTCCCCTGTTTGGGTTGGCGGTGGTATTGCATTCGGACCCCGCCCGAGAGACTACAGTTATGTGTTGCCCCGCAAGGTGAAGCAATTGGCAATGAAGTCGATTCTAAGCTTGAAGGCCTCGACAGAGGGTTTCAAAGTTGTGGAGAATTTCACTGTTGCAACCGGCAAAACCAAGGATCTGGTTCAGATCCTTTCCGCTATCGTTCCTTCGGAAGAAAAGACAGTACTGATTCTGAAAGAAGACGATGCCAACTTGAAACGAGCTGCTCGGAATATTCCGTGGGTTCGGTTTTTGACCTTCAATCGGTTGCGTGCCCACGATCTGTTCTACTCCAAGAACCTCGTGATCATGGAAGAGGCGGCCCAAAACCTGGGTTCCTTCTACGCCGGAAAGAGCGAGGCCTGATATGGATCAGTTATCGATTATCGTCAAGCCCCTCTTGACGGAAAAGACAAATGCGATGCGTGAACACAAGAAGAAGCAGTACGCTTTTCAGGTGGATGCGCGGGCCAACAAATTCCAGGTGCGCCAAGCTGTTGAGAAGTTGTTTGGGGTCAAGACTCTTGCCTGTTCTATTGTTAATGTTCGTGGCAAAGAAAAGACGATGGGAATGCGGGGTGGCAAGCGTGCAACAGGCTTTACTTCAAGTTGGAAGAAGGCGTATGTAACCTTGGCCGAAAATCAGAAGATTGACCTCTTCGAAGGCGCCTGAGAGGAAACAGAACGATGGCAATCAAGACATTCAAACCAATGACTGAGACCCTTCGGGGTACCGCACTTCTCAGCCATGCGCACCTTACTACCAGTACTCCTGAAAAAACCCTGGTGTCTGGGAAGAATCAAAAAGCTGGTCGGTCACATGGTCGAATCAGCGTACGCCGGAAGGGCGGTGGGCACAAGCAACTGTTCCGCCTTGTTGACTTTAAGAGACTGAAATACGGCATCCCTGCTGTTGTTAAGGAAATTGAGTACGATCCCAACCGCAGTGCCAATATTGCCCTTCTTTTCTATAAAGATGGAGCTAAGGCGTATGTCGTGGCTTGGAAAGGAATCAAGGTAGGCGATACGGTTGTCAGTGGTCCGACGTCACCGATTCGTGATGGCAACGCTTTGCCACTGGAGAACATTCCAGCTGGACGCCAGGTTCACAATGTTGAGCTTCAACTCGGAAAGGGTGCACAGCTGGCGCGTTCTGCAGGAGCATCAGCACAGGTGGCTGGCTTTGATGGGGACTATGCCATTCTCCGCTTACCGTCCGGTGAAACGAGAATGGTGTTTAAAAAGTGTATTGCGACCATCGGCGAAGTCGGCAACGAGGACGCTATGAATGTGAAGATCGGAAAAGCCGGGCGTAATCGCTGGCTTGGCAAGCGTCCGTCGGTCCGTGGCGTCGCCATGAACCCTGTAGACCATCCCTTGGGCGGTGGTCAGGGCAAGACCTCCGGCGGTCGACATCCTGTTACTCCTTGGGGACAGCCCACCCGTGGCTTCAAAACCCGCAAGAAGAACAAGTTGTCTGATCGATTCATCATTAAGCGCCGGAAGTAGGAGTAAAACGTGTCTCGATCCGTAAAGAAAGGCCCTTTTATCGCCAAGCATCTCTACAAGAAGGTTGTGGACATGGTGAAGGTCAATGATCGCAAGATGATCAAGACCTACTCCCGGACATCCACCATCATTCCAGAAATGGTTGGTATCACTGTCTCTGTGTACAACGGTAAGACCTGGATTCCCGTGTATATTTCCGAAGACCTTGTCGGTCATAAGCTGGGTGAGTTTTCGCCTACTAGAACCTTCCGGGGGCATGCCGGTTCTGACAAGAAGGCAGGGAAGAAATAATGGAAGCTAAGAAAGGTTTCACGGCTTTTGCACATGGACTTCCCATGTCGGCCAAGAAGGTGCGGCCCATTGCTGATCATCTTCGCAAGAAGAAAGTGACGGATGTTGTTGCTTTGTTGGAAGCTTTGCCCCACAAAGGTGCCTACTTCCTTAAGAAAGTGATTCAGTCAGCTGCCGCTAACGCTTTGTATCAGAACAAGCAGTTGGACGAAGACCAGTTGGTTGTCAGTAAATTGATGATCGACGAAGGGCAGTCCCGCACTACGGTTTGGGCACGCGCCCGAGGCCGTGCTGACCGATTGAAAAAACGGTCCTGTCACATCACTGTTGAACTCGAAGAAAAGGGAGCGAAGTAAGCCATGGGTCAGAAAGTTCACCCTTACGGGTTGCGGCTGGGCATCAACAAGACTTGGAAGTCTCGTTGGTATGTTGATCCCCGAGATTATGCCAAAACCCTCCATGAGGACCTGAAGCTCCGCAAGGCTTTGTTTGAGCTCCCTGAGACTAAGGGTGCCGATATTGCCGACCTTGAGATTATCAGACAGCCGCAGCGTGTCACCGTTATTATCAATACTGCCCGCCCAGGTGTGATCATCGGAGCCAAGGGAGCAACGATTGAGAAGATCGGTGAACAGCTTCAAAAGCTTATTGATAAGAAAGTTGCCATCAAGATCAAGGAAATCAAGAAACCGGATACCGATGCTCAGATCGTTGCATTGAATGTAGCGAGGCAGCTCAAGAATCGTGGTTCGTTCCGGAAAGCGTTGAAGCAGTCGATTACAAACGCCATGAAAAATGGTGCCCAAGGTATCAAAATTAAGATTTCCGGCCGCTTAGGCGGCGCAGAAATGGCTCGGACAATGGAAATGAAAGAGGGGCGCGTTCCCCTCCAGACTCTTCGTGCCGATCTTGATTATGGCTTTGCCGAAGCCTTCACCACCTATGGCGCCATTGGCGTAAAAGTGTGGATATTCAATGGTGAGAAGTTTGAACGTAACACCAAGGAAGATGCCGGCGTCCTCGTCAAGAAGAGCATGGAAAAGAAGGAAGGGAACTGAGTCATGTTGGCACCGAAGCGTCTCAAGTTCAGAAAAAAGCAGCGGGGTCATTTCCGCGGCGTTGCTACGACGTGCAATTCTATTGTCTTCGGCGAGTTTGGTCTGGTAGCTGCTGAAACCTTGTGGATTACCAATCGTCAGATTGAAGCTGCCCGTATTGCTATGACCCGTCATATCAAGCGCGGTGGTAAGGTTTGGATTCGGATATTCCCTGATATGCCGTGGACTAAGAAACCCGCTGAAACCCGTATGGGTAAGGGAAAGGGAAGTGTTGAGGCTTGGGTATCGTTGGTGAAACCCGGAACAGTCATGTTTGAAATGGCTGGTGTTACTCCGGAGCTGGCAGCCGAAGCCATGGCCTTGGCCGGGGCAAAACTGCCCATCAAGACCAAGTTTGTTGCAAGACGGGAGTTGGGTGGATCATGAAAAACCGTTTTAAAGAAATATCGAGGGCGGAAGCTGTTGCAAAGCTCGGCGATCTGAAGAAAGCATTCATGGATCTCCGTTTCAAGTTGGTTCTGGGTCACGTCGAGAATCCGTTGGAAAAGCGCAATCTTCGCCGGCAGATTGCCCGGCTCAACACCATTATCACTGAGTTTGATCAGGGCATCAGGAAGGCGTAATTATGGCGGAAGACACGAACAAGACTGGGAAAAAAGTGTTCCAGGGCAAGGTTGTCAGCGACAAGATGGAAAAAACCATCACCGTCCTGATCGAACGTCGGACCCTTCATCCCATTTATCAGAAGTACGTGAGCAAGAGCAAGAAACTGAAAGCTCACGATGAAACGAATCAGGCGAAAATTGGTGATACCGTGAGGATCATCGAGTGCCGTCCTGTGAGCAAGGATAAGACCTGGAATCTGCTCGAGATTGTTGAGCGGGCCCGGTAAGGCGGAGGAAGAAAGATGGTACAACAAGAAAGCTATCTGAACGTCGCCGATAATACCGGCGCAAAAAGGTGCCAGTGTATTCGGGTCCTTGGCGGCACGAGTCGCAAATATGCCTCAATCGGCGATGTGATTATCGTGGCAATTAAGGAATCGATTCCTACTGCCATTGTTAAGAAAGGCGATGTCAAGACGGCAGTCGTTGTTCGGGTTCATAAGGAGTATCGTCGTCCCGATGGTACCTATATCCGCTTCGACGACAATGCCTGTGTCATCATTGACGATACTTACAATCCCATTGGCAAACGCATTTTTGGACCGGTGGCCCGCGAGCTTCGCGACAAGGATTTTATGAAGATTGTGTCCTTGGCTCCGGAAGTGTTGTGAGAGGATGAGCATGAATACGAAACTGAAAAAGAACGACCTGGTGAAGATCCTCACCGGGAAGGACAAAGGCAAGTCAGGACGCATCCTCGAGATCGATACCGACAAGGGTAGGGTTCTCGTTGAAGGCATCAACATGAAGAAAAAGACTGTCCGTCCCCGCAATCAGCAGGAGAAGGGCGGTATTATCGAGGTCGAAGGATACCTTCACATTTCTAATGTGATGGTGATCGGCAAAAATGGAAAGGAAACCCGGCTTGGATTCAAGTTTGAGGGTGACAAGAAAATCCGGATTGCCAAGACCACCGGAGAGGCAATTTGATGGCTGAGAAATATGTTCCGCGGTTGAAGACGCTCTATAGCGAGAAGATTTCGAAAGAGTTGATGCAGGAATTCAGCTACAGCTCAGTCATGCAGATCCCCAAGGTTGATAAAATTGTGGTGAGCATGGGTATGGGTGAGGCTCTGGTGAATAAGAAGTTGCTTGATGCCGCCATCAAGGAACTTGGTCAAATCACTGGTCAAAAAACGGTGAAAACCAAAGCCCGTCTTTCGATCGCCAACTTTAAGGTCAGAGAGGGTCAGGAAATTGGCGCAAAAGTTACCTTGAGAGGAGCTCGTATGTATGAGTTTCTTGATCGGTTGCTCAATGTGGCACTGCCTCGGGTTAAAGACTTCCGAGGAGTAAACCCCAATGCCTTTGACGGCCATGGGAATTACTCTTTGGGGATTACCGAGCAAATCATCTTCCCTGAGATCGACTACGATAAGATCGAGAAGATCAGTGGTCTCAATGTTGCCATCGTTACGACGGCTCCAACCGACCAGGAAGCCCGCAGCTTGCTTAAGCGGCTGGGCATGCCCTTCAAGAGGTAATTATGGCCAAGAAATCATTGATCATCAAAGCCAACAAGACTCCCAAGTTCACGACCAGAGGCTACAATCGCTGTAAGGTTTGTGGTCGTCCACGAGGGTATCTACGTAAGTTTCAATTGTGCCGTCTGTGTTTCCGGAAATTCGCCAGTGAAGGCCTCATTCCCGGTGTCACGAAGTCGAGCTGGTAGCGGAGGAGTGTGAAGTGTCTGTTTCCGATCCTATTGCCGATATGCTGACGAAAATCCGAAACGCCAGCGACGCTAAGTTCGAGAAGGTCGACATCACGACCTCCAAGCTCAAGTTGGAGATCGTAAAGATTCTCAAGAACGAAGGCTTTATCAAGAACTTTAAGAAGCTGAATCAGGAGGGTCTCAATACCCTTCGGATTTTCTTGAAATATGATGACAAGAATGATGCTGTCATCCATGGCCTGAAGAGCCTTTCGACCCCTGGTCGCCGGGTTTACTCTGGCTATAAAGAAATGCCCCGTATCCTGAATGGATACGGCACCCTGATCGTATCGACCTCTCAAGGCGTGACGACGGGAAGAAAAGCTGCGGAGAAGAAGGTCGGTGGTGAGCTGATCTGCTCCGTGTGGTAACGAGGAGAGAGGAATGTCCCGCATTGGCAACAAACCCATTGATCTGCCGAAAGGCGTAAAGGTGAACTTCGCCGGTTCTCTCCTCAGTGTCGAAGGGCCTAAGGGTAAATTGACCCAGGTCTACGATCCGAAAATCACCTTTGAATCTAAGGGCGATACGATCGTTGTGACCCGCGCTGACGAAGAGAAGACTACCAAGGCCAAACATGGCCTCTATCGCAACCTGCTGAACAACATGCTTCTAGGGGTTTCTTTGGGCTTCAAAAAGTCCTTGGTTATCAATGGAGTCGGTTTTCGCGGCGAAGTGAAGGGGAATATCCTTGTTATGAATCTTGGTTATTCGAATCAGATCGAGTACATGATCCCCTCGGGGATACAGATTTCTGTCGAGGCTAACGTGAAGATCACAGTCACGGGCATCAGCAAGGAACAAGTCGGTCAAGTCGCAAGCGAAATTCGTAGTCTTCGTGCACCTGAACCTTACAAAGGTAAAGGAATCCGTTATGAAGATGAGACCATTCGTAGAAAGGTCGGCAAGTCCGGCGTGAAGAAGTAAGCAGGAGTTTTTCATGAAAAAGCTTATCGAAAAAGCCCAGAGAAGGGAAAAGAGAAAACTCCGGATTCGTAGCATTGTCAAAGGTACGGCCGAAAGGCCACGCCTGAGCGTTTTTGCTTCCAACAAGCATTTTTATTGTCAAGCAGTTGATGATTTGACAGGCCGAACCCTTGTCTCAGTTTCTGACCTTGAGAAAGCACTAACCGGTACCAAGATTAACATCGAGGGCGTGAAGGCTTTAGGTATTGAGTTTGGAAAACGCTTGAAGGAAAAGAAGATCGAGCTTGCGGTATTTGACCGCAACGGCTTCCGCTACCATGGCGTCATCAAGAGTTTTGCCGATGCTGTACGCGAAGCCGGCGTGAAGTTCTAAGGGGATAGTATGGATCAGGGAAGAGACAATAAAGACAAAGATTACGTCGAGAAGCTGATCCGGCTGAACCGCGTCGCCAAGGTTGTGAAGGGTGGCCGTCGCTTCTCCTTCTCGGCTATGGTGGTCGTCGGCGACCGGAACGGCAACGTCGGATACGGTTTTGGTAAGGCCAATGATGTCTCGGAAGCCATTCGCAAGAGTGTGGATCGGGCTAAGCGGAACATGATTAACGTTCCCGTAAAGAACGGTACTTTGCCTCACGAAATCAATACGACCTACAAAAGCTCTCAGGTTCTCTTGAAGCCGGCTGCTCCAGGTACTGGTATTATTGCCGGCGGGCATGTGCGGGCTGTGATGGAAGCCGTGGGTGTTCGCGATGTTTTGAGCAAGTCAATAGGTTCTGGAAATGCCGTCAATGTCGTTAAGACTGTTTTCCGTGGCCTTGTTGAGATGCTTGATGCGAAGAAAATGTCCGTCAACCGCGGCAAGTCCCTGAAGGAACTCTGGGGTTAATCATGGCTAAGAAAACCGTCAAAAAAATTAGAATCAAGTTGGTGCGAAGCACCATCGGAACGAAACCCAATCATCGGGCTACTGTAAAGGCTTTGGGCCTTGGTAAACTGAACTCGGTTGTAGAGAAAGAGATCAATCCCGCTATTCTTGGCCAGGTTGAGTCTGTTGCCCACCTTGTGATTTGGGAGGAAGTGAAATAATGGAAAATCCGTTCATCCTCCGTGCTCCTGTAGGGGCAAACAAGAAAAAGCATATTATCGGTCGCGGCCGATCCACTGGAACCGGTGGTACTTCGACGAGAGGTAACAAGGGACAGAACAGCCGGACTGGTGGTGGTGTTCGTCTTGGTTTTGAAGGTGGACAGACACCTCTTTTCCGACGTCTGCCGGCGCGTGGTTTCAGCAATGCTGTTTTTCGTGTGGAATATACCGCTGTTAATCTTCTTCTTCTTGAGAAGTATTTTTCTAACGGTGAAATCGTAAGCTACGAGACTCTTGTAGCCAAGGGAATCCTGAAGAACAAAGAAACTGCCGTGAAGATCTTGGGTAAGGGCACACTGACGAAGAAACTGACCATTCAGGTGGACAAGATCTCCGCAGGTGCTAAAGCTGCCGTCGAAAAAGCGGGCGGCACGGTGGTAGTAACCGCCGTTGAAAATTCCTGACGGGACGAAATCGATGGCTAGCACACCCCTTTTAGACATCTTCCGCATTAAAGACCTCAGGGATCGAATTTTTTTCACCTTGAGTGTTCTTTTGGTGTTCCGGGTGGGAGCTGTACTCCCCATCCCGGGGATTAATGGAACCGCCCTGAAGCTCTACTTCACTCAACAACAATCCAATGGTGTTTCACTCACGGATTATTTTGACTTTTTTTCGGGTGGGGCGTTCAGTAACTTTTCGCTCTTTATGTTAGGCGTTATGCCTTACATTTCTATGTCGATCATTATGCAGCTTATGGTGGTCGTATTTCCGTCCTTTAAGAAGATACAACAGGAAGATGGTGGAAAGAAAAAAATCCACCGATGGACCAGATTAGGTACCGTTGTCGTGTGTCTCATTCAGTCTTTCGCTGTGACGGAATTGGCTAGAAGCATCCCTGACGCCGTATCGATTGCTCACTGGGCTTTCACACTGATTGCGATGCTCACCGTGACCACGGGAACGATGTTTTTGATGTGGATGGGTGAGCAGATCAATCAGCGGGGTATCGGTAATGGTATTTCACTGTTGATTTTTGCCGGCATTGTAGCCCGCATACCTGATGCCTTCTATCAATTGTTCCAATCCATTCAGCGTGGCGACTTGAACCCTGTGTTTGTTATTCTGGTTCTGTTGCTTTTTGTCGGTGTTATTGCGCTGGTTATCTTTGAGCAGCAGGGTCAGAGGAAGATTCCTGTCAACTACGCTAAGCGAGTTGTCGGTAGAAAAATGTATGGTGCCCAGAGTACGTATATTCCTTTCAAGATGAACCCCTCTGGTGTTATTCCGATCATCTTTGCTTCGTCGGTGTTGATGTTCCCTCTTCAGATCGCAGGTAACTTGGGTGCTTCGGTGCCTTGGTTGGGGGCTGTGGCGAGCTTTCTAAAACCTAATGATTGGCCTTACATGTTTATTTATGTTCTTCTGATCGTTTTTTTTGCGTACTTCTACACGCAGGTTTCCTTGAACCCCGTTGAAATCTCGAAACAGATTCGGGAACATGGTGGTTCGATTCCTGGAATTCGGTCTGAAAAGATGGAAGAGCATTTGACAAGGATTTTGAATAGGATTATTCTTCCGGGGTCTCTTTTCTTGGCCTTGATTGCCGTGATACCACAACTGATTGTAATGTGGATTCCCGGTTTTCCTTCGGCCTTGGCCTATGTTATGGGTGGGACTTCTCTCCTCATTTTGGTTGGCGTTGATCTGGATACTATGTCACAGATTGAAGGCCATCTGCGTATGCACCATCATGAAGGGTTCGCCAAGAAGGGCAAGATTCGGTCGAGGAACCTCTAGGAGTTGACATATGAAAGTTAGAGTCAGCGTGAAACCCATTTGTGACCAGTGCAAGGTCATTCGTAGGCGCGGCATAGTCCGGATTGTATGCACGAACCCCAAGCACAAGCAGCGGCAGGGATAAGGGAGAACTGAGAAGATGGCGAGAATTGCAGGCATCGACTTGCCTAACAAGCACGTAGACATTGCCCTTACCTATATTTATGGCATTGGACGTTCACGTGCTCTGGAAATTTGCGGAAAGACCAAAATCGATCCGAACAAAAAGACCAATGACCTAAACCAGGAAGAGATCAACGAGCTTCGGAAGGTTATTGAGAACGAGTATGTGGTAGAAGGACGCCTTCGTTCTGAGACTTCCCTGAACATCAAGCGATTGATGGACATTGGTTGTTACCGTGGTCTGAGACACCGGAAGGGTCTTCCTGTCCGTGGTCAGAGAACTAAGACGAATGCTCGAACCCGAAAGGGCAAGCGGAAGACTGTCGCGAACAAGAAGAAGTAATCGGGGGATTTATTTTGGCCAAAGCGAAGAAAAAGAAAGAAAAAAAGGTTGTGTTTGAGGGTAACGTTTTTATTCAAGCAACCTTCAATAACACAATCGTCACAGTGACTGATCTCCGAGGAAATGCTCTGTCTTGGGCTTCTGCAGGTGGACTTGGTTTCCGTGGGGCAAAAAAATCAACCCCTTTCGCCGCTCAAACGACCGCTGAAAGTGCGGCAAACAAAGCGAAGGAATTCGGACTTCGTGAGTTGCACGTGTTTGTGAAAGGACCTGGTGTGGGTCGTGAATCGGCAATCCGTTCCTTGGGTACACTTGGTTTTCGGGTCAAGAGCATTCACGACGTGACCCCGATTCCGCACAACGGCTGCCGCCCCCGCAAGAGTCGCCGCGTCTGATGCGGGTCAAGCACGAGGTCAGTTTCGGCTCTATTGAGTGAGCCTGCTGGCCTTGTGTCGTCACGATGGACTGATCCTGGTGTTCTTCCGCCCTTTTGGCGGGATTACATGGTATAGGACGGTTTTGCCGGGCGTTTTAAGGAGATGAAATGGCGAGAAAAAATCTATTGAAAGGCTTCAAGCGGCCCAAGGGTCTGCATTTCGAGCAGAGCGATTTGCAGGCTAATTATGGCAAGTTTATTGCGTATCCTTTTGAACGGGGTTACGGCCATACGATCGGGAATACCTTGCGGCGGATTCTTCTCTCGTCGATCCAAGGTTATGCAGTCTCAGGAATTCGGATTACGAGTTTTCGGGAGGATGGAACACCGCATCTCCTTTCCAGTGAATTTGAATCCATTCCGGAAGTTGTAGAAGATACCCCCGTTGTCTTGGCGAACTTGAAAAACCTTCAGATTCGCGTGGATGATGAGCTTGAGAGTACCGTCATTCTCGTGGAAGTCCGAGGCAAGGACAAAGGCGAAGTTTCAGGTGCTGACCTCTGCGTGAGCGGTGTTGAGATCATCAACAAGGACTTGCATATTGCGACGCTGTCTCCTCAAGCTCATATAGAGCTTGAACTTCAGATTGATCTTGGTCGCGGTTATGTACCAGCCGAGGTCCACGAGAAGAATATTGAGATCACGAATACGATTGCCCTTGATTCGATTTACTCTCCCATAAAAAAAGTGAAGTATAGTGTTGAGGACACGCGGGTAGGCCAGCGTGCCGATTACGACAAGTTGAATCTTGAGATTTGGACTGATGGAACACTCTCTCCGGAGAATGCTCTTGCAGAGGCAGCTAAGATTGCGAAGGATCATTTCAGCATTTTCATCAATTTCAATGAAGATGACGTTGCCGGAGATGACGAGATTAGCGAAGACGAAGTGACGGTCAAGGCACTTCTGAATACCCCTGTTGAAGATTTGGAGCTTTCGGTTCGTTCAAGTAACTGTCTCAAGAACGCCAACATCAAAACGATTGGGGAGCTGATTCGAAAATCCGAGGAAGACATCGCCAAGACTCGGAATTTCGGAAAGAAAAGTCTTGAGGAAATCAAATTGAAGTTGAAGGACAGGAACCTGACCTTCGGGATGACCGATACCAGTCAGATCATCCAAGCATTGAAGCTGACGAAGCAGGATAAGGAATAAGAGTATGAACAACAAGACCGGTTTCAACCGTCTGAAC
>JFJP01037173.1_pt1 | contig 40356 bp, 39 predicted proteins | sample 431651 | NCBI WGS metagenome assembly JFJP01 (sample SAMN02602958, study PRJNA72255) | Microbial mat metagenome, whole genome shotgun sequencing project. | biome: fresh water; feature: sink hole; material: water; isolation source: purple microbial (photo- and chemosynthetic) mats found in...
AATTTAGGCTAAAAGCCAACAATTTTAACGCAAACAGAAAAAAAACCAATTAATTACACATAAATTTCAAAGAATTCTTTGTAATTCATTTTTTTTTCTTAATTTCGCCTCGAATTGGAGAGGTGCTCGAGTGGTTGAAGAGGTACGCCTGGAAAGCGTATATACGGTGTGGAATCGTATCGAGAGTTCGAATCTCTTCCTCTCCGCATTTCAATAGAAAATTGAAAGAATTAAAACAAATAATAAAAATCAAAAATTAGAAATTTAAAAAAAAGTAAAATGAAAAAGGTATTTGCAATCTTATCAATCGTAGCGATTTTCAATTTTGGAAGCACTTTAAATGTAGTTGCACAAGATTCTACCGCTACCGAACAAGTGGCTCAAACAGACTCAGCTGCTACTGCTTTAACAGATTCAACTCAGGTTACTGAGGAAAGCACTGCTCAGGCTACTGAGGGAGGTGGTATGCACAAAGGTTTAAAACAAAAATTTATTGAAGGGGGCGCAGGCTGGATGGCTCCAATCGCATTTTGTTTAATCGTAGGCTTAGCCCTTTGTATTGAACGTATTATGTATTTAAGTCTTTCTTCAACAAACACAAAAAAATTATTAAACAGCATCGAAGATGCATGGAATACAGGTGGCGTTACTTCTGCAATGGATGTTTGTCGCAACACTCGTGGACCGGTGGCGTCGATTTTCTATCAGGGGCTTTCACGTTACGATGAAGGTATCGATGTAGTTGAAAAAACAGTTGCTTCTTACGGAAGCGTTCAGCTTGGTTTATTGGAAAAAAATCTTAGCTGGATATCATTATTTATTACACTTTCTCCAAGTTTAGGTTTCTTGGGAACTGTAGTAGGTATGATTCAGGCTTTCGATAAAATTCAGCAAGTTGGTGATATTTCTGCAACTATTGTAGCAGGTGGTATGAAAGTAGCACTTTTAACTACTGTATTCGGTCTTATTGTTGCAATGATTCTGCAGGTATTCTTTAATTACATTCTTACCTTGATTGAAGATATGACTACCAGCATGGAAGATTCTTCAATATCATTACTGGACATCATTGTTAAACACGAAAAAAAATAAATCTCAAAAACTTTTGATATGTCAAAATTAATTCAAAATATCTCAAGATACACAATATTACTATTAGGAGTAGTTTCAGTTGCTTTAGTTGCACTGATATATGTCGGGGGTAATGCTGAATCTTTGAGAATAGGAGAGGACTCACTAGTTGTTCCTAAATTTACCGATGCGCTTTTATACTGGTGCTATATTTTATTGGTGCTTGCAGTTGGAATTACAATATTACTAACATTGTTTGGATTTGTAAAGAATCTGATAGCAAGCCCAAAAGATGGTATGAAATCAGTAATTGTATTGGTAGTATTTGTAGTATTATTTGTACTTGCCTGGTTTTTAGGAAGTCCGGATAAAGTTTCGATTATTGGTTATGAAGGTACCGATAATGTAGGATTCTGGGCACAATTTACCGATATGATTGTATATGTAATTTATGCTTTATTTATTGGTGTTGCCATTACTATAGCCGGATCGGCTATTTACACAAAGCTCAAATAAAACAGAGTAAAACTAAGTTATAATTAATAAATCATGGGAAAGAAAAGAAAAACCAGCGAGATTAACTCAAGTTCGATGGCCGATATTGCGTTTTTACTCTTGATTTTCTTCCTTGTAACAACTTCGATGGGTTCCACTACAGGTTTGACAAGAAGGCTACCGCCACCTCTGCCACCTAATCAGGTAATTCCACCGGTTGATATCAACAAACGAAATCTGTTCATTGTAAAAATTAACAGCCAGAACCAATTGTTGGTACAAGGAACTGAAATCAGTATTAAAGAATTACGTACAAAGGCAAAAGAATTTATAAAGAATGATGCAGATGACATTAATTTTCCTGTTAAAAGCAAAGTAAATATACCACTACTTGGTGAAATTGAAATCACAAAGGAACATGTAATTTCACTTCAGAATGATGTAGATACTCAATATCAGGCTTACATTGATGTTCAAAATGAACTCGTTGGTGCTTATACAGATTTGCGCTCTGATTTATCGAAATCAAAATTCGGTAAGGAATATAGTGATCTTGATGAAGATCATAAAAAAGCGATAGATGCAGCATATCCTCAAAAAATATCTGAAGCAGAACCAAAAAATTATGGAGGGGTTAAATAATGGCACAAATTAGAAAAGACAGAGAAAGAGAAACACCCGCATTATCGACATCTTCATTACCCGATATTATTTTTATGTTCCTATTTTTCTTTATGGCTGTAACAACCATGAAAGAAGTGACATTCAAAGTTAGGGTTTTGCCACCTATGGCTTCTGAAGCTGAAAAACTTGAAAATAAATCGTTGACAAGATACATTTACGTTGGAAAACCGATGGAAGAATTAAAAAAAACTTTCGGATCGGAAACTCGCATTCAACTTGGCGATGCTTTTGCTGACGTTTCTGAACTTCAAAAATTTGTAATCAACGAACGAAGTGCAATGAAGGAAGAAGATCAACCTTTGTTGACTGTTTCGATTAAAGCTGATAAAGATACAAAAATGGGGATTGTGAACGACATTAAAAAGGAGTTACGTAATGCAAGTGCATTGAAAATTATTTATGCGGCAGCAAAAGGTACTGGAAATTAAATAAGATTTTTTATTCATAATTTAAGAACCGCAAATTTAGAAGTTTGCGGTTTTTTTATTGTGTTATAAATATCATTTATTTTTAGTAATTTTGCACCCCTAAATTAATGCTTTAAGTAAGTAAAAGCTCCAAAAAAATAGATTCGATGACATTACATTGAGAATCGATAAAACAGTTAAAATTTTGGAATAGTTGGTACCTGCTAACAAATGAGCAAGATAAAGAATTTTATAAGTATTTACCATTTACCATTTAATAAAAGAAAGATAAACAGCACATTACAGTTTTCGTAATGCGACATTATATTCTTCTCATTACTTATTTTGATGAAAAAATTTAAAGAATATTCCGGACTTAATTTATCTGACGTAAACAAAGAAATTCTGTCACGTTGGAAGGAACTTGATGTGTTCCATAAAAGCATAGAAACCCGAATGGGAAAACCTTCGTTTGTATTTTATGAAGGACCACCATCTGCCAATGGTTTACCGGGTATTCACCATGTAATGGGACGTACCATCAAGGATATTTTTTGCCGTTACAAAACTATGCAGGGTTTTCAGGTGCAACGCAAAGCGGGATGGGATACACATGGACTACCTGTGGAACTTGGCGTTGAAAAAGCATTGGGCATTACAAAAGAAGATATTGGCACCAAAATAAGTGTGGACGAATATAATGCTGCCTGCCGAAAAGATGTACTGAAATACACAAAAGAATGGGAAGATTTAACCACAAAAATGGGCTATTGGGTTGATATGAATGACCCCTACATTACATACGACAATCGGTATATTGAAACATTATGGTGGTTACTTAAAGAACTATACAACAAAAATTTATTATACAAAGGTTACACCATACAACCATTTTCACCTGCTGCAGGCACAGGACTATCTACCCACGAACTAAACCAACCGGGTTGTTACCGTGATGTTAAAGATACAACTTGTGTGGCGCAATTTCACCTCTCTTCGACCCTATCCAAAGGAGAGGGAGTAGAGCGCAATACAAACGAATTGCTTAAACTTATATTCTCGCTCAATTCCACTCCTTCGGATGGGTTAGGAGAGGTTTATTTTCTTGCATGGACAACAACTCCATGGACTTTGCCATCTAACACAGCTTTATGTGTAGGACCCAATATTGACTATGTACTGGTTCAAACAACCAATCCATATACAAAACAAAACTGTAAGCTTATTCTTGCAGAAAGTCTGCTTGGTGCAGTAATGGTAAAAAACGAATATGTTACTCTTGGGAAATGTAAAGGTTCTGATTTAGCGGGATTTGAATATGAGCAACTCATACCCTGGGTAAATCCGGGGGACAATGCTTTCCGTGTCATTCTTGGTGATTTTGTGACTACAGAAGATGGTACAGGCATTGTTCATATTGCACCAACTTTTGGAGCAGATGATGACCGTGTGGCTAAACTAAACGGAGTTCCACCTTTGATGGTAACAGATAAAGATGGTAACCGCCAACCCATGGTAGACCGAAACGGAAAATTTTATAAAATTGAAGATCTGGATCCGGAATTTGTTGCTTCATTTATAAATACTGATTTGTATTCGGAATTTGCGGGGAGTTATGTAAAAAACGCTTATGATGAAAACCTAAAAGACAGCGAAACAACATTGGACATTGATATTTGTGTGATGTTGAAACAGCAGGGACTTGCATTTAAAATTGAGAAACATATCCATAGCTATCCACATTGCTGGCGAACTGATAAACCGGTTTTATATTATCCTTTAGACAGTTGGTTTATAAAATCAACAGCTTGTCGCGAAGAAATGTTGGCTTTGAACGATACCATTAACTGGAAACCACAATCAACAGGCTCCGGTCGTTTTGGCAAATGGCTTGAAAATCTACAGGATTGGAATTTATCACGCAGCAGGTACTGGGGAACTCCGCTTCCTATTTGGCGTACCGAAGATGGAAACGAAGAAATATGTATTGGTTCAGTTGAAGAACTTATCACCGAAATAGAGAAATCAATTGCTGTGGGCCTCATGACAGAGAATCCCTTTAAAAACTTTAAAGTAGGAGAATATTCTGCCGAAAACTACGATGTTAAGAATCTCGACTTACACCGTCCTTATGTTGATAATATAATACTTGTTTCGGCAAGTGGCAAACCAATGAATCGTGAACTTGACCTAATTGACGTTTGGTTCGATTCGGGGGCTATGCCTTTTGCTCAGTTGCATTATCCTTTTGAAAACAAAGAGTTGATTGATAACGGGGATTTTTTTCCTGCCAATTTTATTTCGGAAGGTGTTGATCAAACGCGCGGTTGGTTTTTTACTTTGCATGCCATAAGTACAATGGTTAAAGGTTCAGTTGCATTCAAAAATGTAATTTCGAATGGTTTAGTGCTTGATAGAAATGGCAATAAAATGTCAAAACGTCTGGGTAACGGTGTTGATCCATTCTCTGCTATTGAGAAATATGGATCGGATCCATTACGCTGGTACATGATGACAAACGCTTCTCCATGGGATAATTTAAAATTTGATATTGAAGGAGTTGAAGAAGTGCGACGTAAATTTTTTGGCACATTGTATAATACCTATTCGTTTTTTTCACTTTATGCCAATGTAGATCAATTCACTTATGCTGAATTGGAAGTACCTTTAGAAAAACGTCCCGAAATTGATCGCTGGATCATATCATTACTCAACACACTCGTAAAGGATGTGACTACTTACTACGAAACATACGAACCGACACGCGCCGGACGTGCGATTTCAGACTTTGTAGGCGAAAACCTGAGTAACTGGTATGTACGTCTCAATCGCAAAAGATATTGGGGTGGAGAGTACAATGAAGATAAAATTTCGGCATACCAAACATTGTATACCTGTTTAGAAACTGTAGCTTTATTGATAGCGCCGATTGCTCCCTTCTTTGCCGAACAGTTATTTCTTGATTTGAATGCTGTGAGCAGCAAAAACAAAACTGAATCAATACATTTGGCTGATTTTCCAACATTCGATGAAAAATTGATTGATACAAATCTTGAAGAATGCATGCAGTTGGCACAACAAGCTTCGTCGATGATACTTGCACTACGTCGCAAGGCCGACAAGAAAGTGCGTCAACCACTAACAAAAGCAGTAATACCTGCGCCTGATGAAGTTACATTCAATCAACTGATTTATATTGCAGATTTAATAAAAGCCGAAGTCAATGTAAAGGAAATAGAAGTGATTCCTGCTGAAAACGATATGGATAATCTGATAAAAAAGATAAAACCAAATTTTAAAACACTAGGAAAAAAATATGGTAAACAAATGAAAGAAATTGCCCTTGCAGTGAACTCATTTGGGAATCATGAAATTGCAGAAATTGAGAAATCGGGCATATATTTATTAAATTTAGCATCGGGCAATGTTGAGCTAACAACAGAAGATGTAGAAATAATTACCGAAGACATGCCTGGTTGGTTGGTTGCCAACGAAGGCAAGCTTACTGTAGCATTGGATATAACTGTAACTAATGAGTTATTACGCGAAGGAATTGCCCGCGAACTTGTTAACCGCATACAAAACATCAGGAAATCAAACGGCTATGAAATTGTAGATAAGATTTCTGTCGAAATTGAGAATAGGGAAGAAATAAGTGAAGCAGTGAAAGAATTTTCATCATATATCTCAACACAAACTTTAGCCACCTCGGTTAGTTTAGTTGATAAATTAATAGAATTTACAGAACTAGATTTTGAAGATTATATTGTAAAAATAACTGTAAAAAAAAGTAAATCAAACAAATAGTAAATAAATAGTAAAATAATTGCCAGACTGAAACAATTTTCTTATTTTCGCACTCGATTAAAAAATCTGTTTGAAAAATAGAATTAATAAATCCAATTAGACTGATATATCTTTTAAAACCAATACAACAATGTCGGAAAAAACAAAATATACAGATGCTGAATTAGAAGAATTTCGTGAAATAATTCTCGAAAAACTTGAAAAAGCACAAAAAGATTATGAGTTACTTCGGAATGGATTAACCAATCTTGATGGAAACGACGTAATGGATACTTCTCCAACTTTTAAAGTATTAGAAGAAGGTGCAGCTACATTGTCCAAAGAAGAATCAGGCCGGTTGGCCCAACGTCAAATGAAATTTATACAGCACTTACAGGCTGCGTTGGTTCGTATCGAGAATAAAACTTACGGAATATGTAGGGAGACAGGCAAATTAATTCCCAAAGAACGATTACGTGCCGTACCTCATGCCACATTAAGTATTGAAGCTAAGAACGACCAAAAATAAAACCGTTATGACAGTACAAATTCGGCAACAGGTAAAATTTCTGTTGCCGAATTTTGCTTTTAAAACACTTTATTCAAAAATTATTTATTCCCCAATTCTTTAAAATGTCAGTTGCAAAAAAATCAATCCTCCTCATTTTCATCGTTTTATTAATTGATCAGGTCTCCAAAGTTTACATTAAACTTAATTTTGTTTTAGGTGAAAATGTTGAAGTTTTTAACTGGTTTCAGATCTGTTTTGTTGAAAATAACGGAATGGCTTTCGGTATGGAGATTATTGGAAAATTTTTCCTGACTTTATTCAGAATTGTTGCAGTTGGTGGTTTGTCTTACTACATATATAATTTAATAAAAAAACAATACCGAACAGGCTTTATACTTTCAGTATCACTATTGCTGGCCGGAGCAGCCGGAAATATATTCGATTCAGTATTTTATGGTGTACTTTTCACCGACAGCTACGGACATATCGCGAACTTTCTTCCGTCCGAAGGTGGTTATGCCCCACTGTTTCATGGCAAAGTGGTGGATATGCTATATTTTCCAATTATTAGAAATAGTATGGGTGAAACAATTTTTTTTAGCCCGGTATTTAATATAGCCGACTCTTGTATAACCGTATCAGTAGCAATAATACTTATTTTCTTCAGAAAAGATTTAAATGAAAGTTTAGAATCGAAAAAAACAAAGAATGCAATATCAGAAGGGTAAAATATTAAAGTATTTGTTTAGTTTCACAATATTAATCCTTTTTACTATATCGTGCAACAATCGTCAGGAAGGAATAGTTAATCATCGAAAAATGGTCAATTTTCTGACTGATTTACACAAATTAGATGGTGCTCTTTCTGTCAAAGGATTTGCTGATTCGCAGAGCAGAGAAAACATCTATTACTACAATGCCTTACTCGAAAAACATGGAATAACAAAAGCTGAGTTTGACACTTCGTTGGTATGGTACACCAAAAATCCAAAAAAATTTGATAAGATATACAATGAAGTTATCGAGGACTTAAATGTTGAGGACAGCCTATTAAAACAAAAAACCTTAGCTTTTGAAGATTCTCTTATGAATGCTTTGAAGCAAATAGATATTTGGAAAAAATCAAAAAATATTACACTTAATAAAGATTCAGCACGAAACAGAATTGAATTCGTTATTGATTCTGCTGAATTATTTTCGCAAGATGTTTTCGAATTGATGTTTTTGCATCGTGTAGCTCCTTCCGACTCCAGCTCTAATCAACATGCAGTACTCAGAATTCACTACGAAAACGGATTCACAGATAGCGTATTCACCAAAACTTATAACGATAGCATTTTACGCCGATACAAACTTCACCTTGTTGCACGTCATAAACTGAAAATTAAACGACTAACCGGTTCTTTGCTTGGAAGCTCAACCTCGAAAGGAATTCAAAATGCATTTGTTGATAGCATCTCATTAATCCGTGAATTTAGCCCTATAATTCAAAAAGAAACACAACTGGAAATTGAACAGATGAAGAGCAATGCTCTTAATATAGATTCAGCTCGAATAAGGTTGCCACATATGCCAAAAAGCATTCCAATACTCAAATCCGGCAAAAAATCAAATCCTGAATGAAGCGTATTTTGAGTCAACAAATTTTGTGTGCTCCCGGGAAAATATTACGTAATACTGTGGTAGAACAGGATAATCAAAACAGAATTACCAACTTAATTGCACTTGATAATCAAACCAACGAGACTTCAAATACATTATTTTATGATGGTGTAATAAGTTCAGAAATTATTTCGGTTAAATTCAACGTTGAACTTTGGAATAAAGATATGATTTCGGGCTATCAATATATAAATTTCGGTAAAGTTGAAACCAATAGTCCATTTTTACCTGAATCGAAGCCCTTGTTAATTGATTTTGAATCGAATGATTTGTCTGTCATAAATTCTATACTGAAAGAAAAGTTTTACTTGTTGGTGAATTTTAATATAATGGATATAATTGCAGCTTGCACTTTTTATCCAAATCTACTCCTCAATTTATCAAAAGAGTTGAAATTATCGAGCCAAACACAGTTGATTCACTGGAAAAAAATTAATTTTTCATCTGAAGGTAAGAATCCTTATTTGCAAGTATCCTTAGTGTAAAAATGCAATTTCGAAATAACAAGTAGGACAGGATTCACCCGGATGCGAAAGCGCGGATCTTTTCACAAAGTTCCGCGCTTCTCAATAGGTATTAGTTTTTTTAAGGTATAAAAAAGATTGTGTTGTTTAGTTAACATTGCAAAGAAACACTCTTTTTTTATTGTTTGCAACTACAAAAACATGTTTTACAACCTGTTTTTCAAGGTTTATCAAAACCTCATTATTGTTATTCATCACTCATCAACTAGTTATATCGCTATTGTTCTGATATTTAGCCTGCATTTATGTTCAAATAAAAATGAATTAAATCTTATTTTGATTTGTAATGATTTTTTTGATTTAAGGTAAATCAACCGCTATGTCAGTATATAAGCTTTGTGTTAAGTGCAAAATGTCCAAATTAATATTTATCCGAAAGACCTCAAATAGCGGTCGTTCAGTATCGGAGAAAAGCGTTCAACCGCTTGAAGCGGTTTGACGCACTACAAAACAACCACAAAACACGAGTAAAAGAACACAAGTAAGTAAATAGGTGAATGTATTTACATTCCTTTTTTTGCAATAAAGAATGAAAATAACAATCAATTTAGTGTGTAAATAGTTCAAAATCATATTTTCAAACTCTTGTGCAATTTATACTGGGTTCAATAATAATAATTTCATATCTTTGTTCTCCAAATATTATCAAATAAAAATGAAAAAAATTCTATTTCTTGCACTTATAATCGTTCAATTTTCATCGTGTCGACAAACAGCTCAAAGAAAGAGTAATGAAACTATTCCGGTAAATGTGCCTGCTTTTTCACCCGATTCTGCTTATCAATATATCCAAACTCAGGTTGACTTTGGACCAAGAGTTCCAAACTCACCAGCACATAAAAAATGTGCTGACTATCTTGTGCAAAAATTAAAGAGCTTTGGAGCAGAAGTTATTGAACAAAAGGCTGACTTGATTGCATTCAATGGAACAATTTTACATGCAACCAATATTATCGGAGTTTTCAATCCTGAAATTACCAACCGAATTTTATTATGTGCACACTGGGATTCGCGTCCTTGGAGCGATCATGATTCTGATCCTGCAAATTTCAACAAGCCGGTAACAGGCGCCAATGATGGTGCAAGTGGTGTTGGAGTTTTGCTTGAAATTGCAAGGCAAATTGGAATAAGCAAGCCGTCAGCCGGAGTTGATATTGTGTTTTTCGATGCTGAAGATTACGGTGCTCCACAAAACTTTCAGGGTGATTCCGAAGATTCATGGTGTTTGGGTTCGCAATACTGGTCAAAAAACCCTCACAAAGAAAAATACAGTGCCCGATTTGGTATTTTACTAGATATGGTTGGAGCTCCGAATGCCACTTTTTACAAAGAAGAAATTTCAACGTATTATGCTGCTCCAATTGTGAAAATGGTATGGAATAAGGCTAACGAACTCGGGTTTAATCAATATTTCATTCCCGAAAAATCTGGCGCAATTACGGATGATCACCTTTATGTGAATAAGATAACCGGAATACCATGTATCAACATTATTCAATATAATCCAAATTCAGCCAACGGATTTGGTAACTATTGGCATACAATAAACGACACAATGGAAAATATTGACAAAAACACTTTAAACGCTGTGGGGACTACTGTAATTCATGTAGTTTATTCAGAAAAATAAGTCTTAAAGGCTTTAGGTTTGTTGAGTTTGAAATTCTATTAATTGAAAAAAAATAACTAAATCGATGACGCTTAGATTTAAAAAAATTGCAGTAAAAATTGGGAGCAATGTACTTACACGACCAGATGGTACGTTAGATATAACCAGAATGTCTGCCCTGGTGGATCAAATAGCTGCGTTACACAAAAAAGGTGTTGAAGTAGTAATGATATCGTCTGGAGCTGTGGCTTCGGGCAGAAGCATTCTCGGACTTCATAAAAAAATGGATGTGGTAGATCAACGTCAACTTTTTTCGGCTGTTGGGCAGGCAAAACTTATCAATCATTACTGGGATTTGTTTCGCGATCATGGAATAATAGTAGGGCAAGTACTTACTATGAAAGAGAATTTCGGCAGCAGGCGACATTATCTGAACCAACGAAATTGCATGCAGATAATGCTTGATAACAAAGTAATTCCAATAGTAAACGAAAATGATACGGTTTCAGTAACAGAGTTGATGTTTACTGATAATGATGAGCTTTCGGGTTTGATTGCTTCGATGATGGATATGGAGGCACTAATTATTTTGAGCAATATAGATGGAATATACAATGGCTCGCCTGATAATCCTAACTCAACTGTAATACGTCAGATAGAAAAAGGACAGGAACTTTCTGATTTTATTCAAACTACGAAATCAACTTTTGGACGTGGTGGGATGGGTACTAAAACAACTATTGCCCGCAAAATAGCTGACGAAGGAATTAATGTTTATATTGCCAATGGCAAAAGAGAAAACATTTTATTGCAATTACTCGATGCAAAATCAGATGTTGTTTCTACCCGATTTGTAGCCTCTACCGACGAAGTTTCGAGCGTTAAAAAATGGATTGCGCATAGTAAAGGTTTTGCTAAAGGCGAAATACATATTAACGAAAATGCTGCCAAAGCCCTTACCGGCGAAAAAGCAGTCAGTTTGTTGCCGATTGGTGCAATTAATATCATTGGCGAATTTGAAAAAGACGACATCGTAAAAATTATTGACCCTTCAGGAAATTCGCTTGGTATTGGTAAAGCACAATGTGACAGCCAAAAAGCACGTGAAGCTTTAGGCAAAAAAAATCAAAAGCCACTAATACATTGCGATTATATGTATCTTGAATAGATGTTTTACCCGGAAATGTGATTAGGAAATTATAGTATCTGAAATTAAAAAAAATGAAATTAAGAAATCTTGCAATTATTGCTACCACATTTTTTTCAATCTTATTTACAGGTTGTGTTTCAACTAACACAATTAAAAAACAAATTGAAACCAAAATGTCCGGCAGGACAGAGAAAGTTGAACTACTAAATACAAATTTTTTAAAATTGGAGGCTGACAGCATTTTAATGTTGGGCAATGAAGTAAGTGTTAAAAAGAAAAGTTCATATTTTATTCCGCTCATAGTTTATTGGAACTGGAAGCAAACTACAGAGTGTAAACTCCCTAATGTCTATTTTGTGAATTTATTTAACGAAGTTTTAAGAAAAAAGAACACTGATTTTCCGTACGAAAAATATCTTGAATCAAAAAAATTGTTTCTTGAACTTACAACAGTTCCTTCTGCATTTTATTATTCCAGCAAAGGGACTTATATTTTCATTCCCTATATTTTTGAATCGGGGATTTATTTTACTTCCGAAGATCTTTATAGTAAAAATCAGCATTTGAAAGTTAAATACCGGCTAATAAATAATAATGAGCTAATAAAACAAGGTGAAGAAAAACTGGATTTTAGTAATTTAGACAGGAATACTTCCAGTTTAGGATTAGAGAATTATCTCGAAAATCTGAAAATTGAATTTGAAGTTCAGTCCAATTTATTGATAGACAAAATAATAGATGATTTATAAACAATAATTGATAACATTATCACAAATTAATGAGCAAAGTAATTAAATGGGGAATTCTTAGTACCGGACGGATAGCCAAAACATTTGCAACCGCATTGAAGTCTGCAAAAAATTGCGAGTTGTATGCTGTTGGTTCACGTGATATTGAAAGTGCAAAAAATTTTGCAGAAGAATTCAATATTTCTCACTTCTACGGAAGTTATGCCGAATTAGTAAGCAATCCCGAAATTGATGTAATTTACGTTGCCACACCTCACAATTTACACCTTGAAAACACATTATTAGCCCTTGATAACAACAAACATGTGCTATGTGAAAAACCATTGGGAGTTAATGCAAAAGAAGTTATTCAAATGATAAAGAAGTCTCAGGAGAAAAATCTTTTTCTGATGGAAGCACTTTGGAGTAGATTCTTACCCAATATTATGAAAACGAAAGAACTAATTGAATCTGGTGAAATTGGTGAAATAAATTTGATGACAGCATCTTTTTGTATTCAATCTAATAATGGCCCTGAACATCGTCACTTCAACATAGATCTTTGTGGAGGCACCATCCTTGATATAGGCATTTACAATATTTTTCTTTCACTATATTTATTTGGAAAGCCCGAAAGCATTAATGCGGCTGCCATTCTTAGCAATCAGGGTGGAGACAACAGCAGCAGTTACAGTTTCATACATGGACAGACTTTATCAGTCATGCATTCCTCTTTTATGGCGAGCCATCCTTATGTAGTGGCCGAAATACAAGGCAGCAAAGGCAAAATTCAGTTGGATCATTTATGGTTCTGGCCCGGAAATGTAAGGGTGATTTTAAATGATGGGAATGAATACACCTACCCTTTTAAAGCCAAATGTAACGGTTATGAATATGAAGCAGAAGAGGTTGCTGAATGTATATTATCGAACAGAACACAAAGCACAAAATGGAGTTTAAAGGAAAGTTTACTCCTGGCCGAAACAATGGATACAATAAGAAAAGAGTGTGGTGTTATTTATCCAAAACATGATTTGTAAACAACTTATTATTTGAATATTAAGCCTTATGAATAAAATAAATGACTGGAAAATTGAAGCGCTGAATGCATCAAGAGAACTAAATCTGATTGATGCTGAAACAATAAATCAGGTTTTACTAGCATTAGCTGACGAAACAATCATTAAAACCGATGACATATTAAGTGCAAATCTTAAAGATCTGGCCGCAATGGAAAAATCGAATCCAATGTTTGACAGACTTCTACTTACAAAAGAAAGACTTGTGAGTATTGCTTCTGATATACGCAACGTAGTATCGATGCCATCGCCTCTCGGAAAAGTTATAATGCAAACGGACCGTCCAAATGGGATGAGAATTTCAAAAATAACTGTTCCCTTTGGTGTTGTTGGAATTATTTACGAAGCCCGACCTAACGTAAGTTTCGATGTATTTTCACTTTGCCTGAAATCGGGTAATGCCTGCATTCTGAAAGGTGGAACAGACGCTTTTCATTCGAATCTGGCAATTGTTCAGGTTATACAATCCGTTCTTGAACGATTCTGTTTAAACCCGAATACGGTTATTTTACTTCCTGCCGGGCGCGAAGCAACAACTGATCTCCTGAATGCGGTAGGATTTGTTGATGTTATAATTCCCCGAGGGGGCAAGGGTTTGATTGATTTTGTGCGCAATAACTCGCACATTCCGGTTATAGAAACAGGAGCCGGAATTTGTCATACATATTTCGACGAGAAAGGAGATTTGGAAAAGGGTTGTAATATTGTTTATAATGCTAAAACCCGTCGTGTAAGTGTGTGTAATGCACTCGATTGTTTGGTAATTAACGAAAAGAGATTGACTGATTTGCCGACACTTTGTATTAAATTGTCAACAAAAAATGTAATAATTTATGCTGATGAAAAAGCATATAATGTACTAAAAAATAATTATCCCGATTCTTTATTATTTCGTGCTACCGACGAAAGCTTTGGAACTGAATTTCTCGATTATAAAATGTCGGTAAAAACAGTTACGGATATTCAACAAGCAATTCAACATATTTCTTGCTATAGTTCAAAACACAGCGAATGTATAGTGAGTGAAAATGATTCTAACATTGCCCTGTTTGAGAAAGCAATTGATGCCGCATGCATTTACACCAACGTTTCTACAGCATTTACTGATGGTGCTCAGTTCGGACTTGGTGCCGAAATTGGCATAAGTACTCAAAAGCTTCATGCACGGGGACCAATGGCCTTAGATGAACTATGCTCCTACAAATGGATTATTAAAGGCGAGGGTCAGGTTCGGGTTTAGCATTTGCTGCTTTGGCATTAGAAATTAAAAAAATGTTCTGAAACAGAAATTGAGAACGCTTCGATTATATTGGTAAAATATAAATTATTAATGTCAAAAAAAAATCCCGGTCATCTGAAAGTCAGAGAGAACCGGGATTTTTTTTTAATTTTTTAGAACGGAAGATCATCTTCTGTGGGTGGAGGAACCTGCATATCGGGTGCAGGTGTTGCAACTGAAGTTGAATGAGCTTCTCCGGTTTCTGGTTTTTTGCCGAGTAAGTTAATATTTTCAGCATAAATTTCTGTGAAAAATCGCTTAATTCCATCCTTTTCGTAGGAACGTGTTTGAATTTTTCCTTCAACGTAAATTTGCGATCCTTTTTTAATGTACTTTTCTGCAATTGTAGCCAAGCCTCTCCAAGCCACAATATTATGCCATTCGGTACGCTCTGGTATCTGCGTTCCATTCTGAAGCGTGATAGCTCTCTCAGAAGTGGCTAATGTGAAGTTAGCTACTGCTACTTCTTTCTCTAAATAACGAATTTCAGGATCTTTTCCTACATGTCCTACTAAAATTACTTTGTTTACAGACATAATTTTTTTGATTTAATAGTTAATAATTTTTTTATATCGCTGTAAAAATATATTAATTTTTATCAATTACAAAAAAAAACTGTTATTTATTTTAAATTATTTTTTAAAACTTGATTTCATCTACTTTTAAAGCAATATTTCCTTTTAGGTTAGCCGAAATTCTTACTGCACCTGGAACCAAATCGAGACCATTCACAGTAATTGAATTTAATTTTCCCTGCAAAGAAACTCCATCATACACTGAATAATTATTTAGCATTTCATTGGCATCTTTTTTCATAAGCTCCAAATCTTCCTTTACACTATAAGTCAGATAAGGTGTTATTTGTTTGAGTATTAAACCCTGCAAAAGCCAGCTTGCAGATTTTACAAGCGCATTTTTGGTTTTAATATCAAATTGTGGATTTTGTATTTCCACCGCAGTTTTTGCCTGATTATATACCATATTGCCGGTAAAATAAATTCTACCTTTTAACGAACCTATAACATCGGCAACAAAGACTGCTTTTCCCTCGCTTCCAAAAATTGACAAATCAGTAATTGTAATAGATTTTTTTCCTTCCGTAAAGGTTTTGTTTAACAATTGTGATTTTGACATTTCTGAAATCTTTTCAAAAGTTGCATCAGCGGCAATATTCAGGTTAAATTGTTGAGGTGGTCTTTGCACATATTTAAATTCCGGCAAAACTGTCAATCTTTTTTCTGCTGGTTTTACACCCATAAAAGACTCAATTTGAGCATAGAGCGAAATGGCAAGATTTAATTTGGAATCAACAGAATTAAAGGGCGAAACATATATATCTTTGGGGGTAATTCTTACCCATGTATTATATTCTTCACTCATCTGAATCGGATTTTGAGATTCATTCCATGCCATGGTAACATATTTCTTTAGATCTGCCATTTGTGACAAAGCCAAATCAATTTGTTCAGTAATCTTTTTGTCAAATTTTGTAAGTGCAATACTTGCAACAGGAGTAATTGGTACATTTACACCTATCAAATTCAGTTTTGGTGTTTCAATCCATTGATAACCTGAAGAAGTAGTTTTTGAAACTAATTTCCAGTTTTTATCAATATTAATTGTTGTTTTATAATTTAATGCAATAATACCGTTTGCTTCATAATGGTCGCCAACTGAAATACCAAACTTTTCGACTGTCCAGGCAAATCGTGTCCACACTTTAAGAGGAACCCGATACTCAATTACATTATTATTTACCTTCAAGGTAAAATCTTGTGATTTCCAGACCTTAACACTTAAATCCTGATTGTTTAGATTTGATCCTTCGTAAATCAATCCCGTCATCCTTTTATTAAGAGTTGATTCTAACTTTTTGATATCTATTTCAACTTTTAATGGAATTTCAGACATTACAGGTGTCAGATTTGAAGGCAAATATGATTCGACTGGTTTACTAATTTGCGTTGTTTTACATGATGCAGCAAAAAAGCCTACAAGAAATGCAATTAAAAAATAATTATTTTTTTTCATTTTAAAAATATCCTGCAAAAAAGCAAATTTAAATTCAAACTTTAATTTTCTCCTTTAATAAAGCAAAATTTATGACATCCATTATATCGTTTACGTAATGAAAAGTAAGTCCTTTCAAGTAAACAGGTTTAATTTCATCAATATCTTTTTGATTATCGACACATAAAACAATATCGGTAATGCCGGCGCGTTTGGCTGCCAGAATTTTTTCCTTTATCCCTCCCACCGGTAATACTTTTCCTCTTAAAGTAATTTCACCTGTCATTGCCAGATTTTTTCTTACTCTTCGCTTGGTAAATGCCGACGCTAACGCAGTAACCATAGTAATACCTGCCGAAGGTCCATCTTTTGGAATAGCACCTTCGGGCACATGAATATGAACATTCCACTCGTCGAAAATTAAGGGATCAATTTCAAGTAATTCGGCATGCGATTTTATATATTCTAATGCAAGCATAGCCGACTCTTTCATCACTTCACCTAGATTTCCTGTAAGTGTTAAACGTGGCGACTTACTTTTACTTAAACTTGATTCAACAAAAAGAATTTCGCCACCAACCTGAGTCCAGGCAAGTCCGGTAACCACTCCAGCATACTCGTTACCCTGATATTTATCTCTGCTGTAACGTGGAGCACCTAAATATTTTTTTAAATCTTCAATCTGTAAATTAACTTCGTACTTATCGCCCGTTGCAACCAGTTTTGCAATTTTGCGCATCAATGATGCTATCTGCCTGTTAAGTTCTCTTACACCCGATTCACGTGTGTAGGAATCAATTAATTGTTGTAAAACCTGCTTTGAAAAGACAATCTGATCGCTTTTTAAACCATGATTTTCTAACTCATTTGAAACCAAATGACGTCGTGCAATTTCCACTTTTTCTTCCTGGGTATATCCACTTACTTCAATTAATTCCATGCGGTCGAGCAAAGGACGAGGTATGGTGTTCAAGTTATTGGCAGTAGCAATAAACATTACTTTTGATAAATCGAAATCAACATCAAGATAATTATCATGAAAAGATGAATTTTGTTCCGGATCAAGTACTTCGAGTAATGCAGAAGAAGGGTCACCTTTGTAATCGGCTGTAATCTTATCAATTTCGTCAAGCACAAAAACAGGATTAGCTGTTTCAGCCTTTTGTATATTCTGCATAATTCTTCCGGGCAATGCACCAATGTAAGTTCTGCGGTGTCCGCGAATTTCAGCCTCATCATGTAAGCCTCCGAGCGAAATTCTAACATATTTTCTGTTCAATGCACGAGCAACGGATTTCCCAAGCGATGTTTTACCAACTCCGGGAGGGCCATATAAACAAATTATTGGCGATTTCATATCCCCTTTTAATTTAAGGACTGCTAAATGTTCAATAATTCTATCCTTCACTGTATCAAGTCCAAAATGATCTGCATTCAGCACCTTGATAGCATTTTTAAGATTAAAATTATCTACAGAATATTCGTTCCAGGGTAAATCCAGCATCGTTTCGATATAATTTAACTGGGTTGAATAATCGGGCGAATGCTGACTTGTTCTTTCGAGCTTCTTTAACTCCTTATCAAAAATATTAGCAACATTTTCTTTCCATTTCTTTTTAGCGGCACGTTGCCTGAATTCCTGCACATCTTGCTCTGGAGAAGTTCCACCCAATTCATTCTGAATGGTTTTCATTTGCTGTTGCAAAAAATATTCTCGTTGTTGCTGGTCTATTCCTTCCTTTGCTTTGTTTTGAATTGACATTTTAAGCTCCAGTAACTGCGATTCTTTATTCAACAATTCCAATAACTGGTATCCACGTTCAAGAATTTCATCTATTTCAAGTAGATGAACTTTTTCTTTTACATTCAATCCAAAATTTACACAAACGTAATTGATCAGAAAAACAGGATTGTCAATATTCCGTATAGCAAAAGTAGTTTCGGGGGGCATAAATCCCGAATTGTTGATTATATTAGTGGCAAGGTCTTTAATTGACGATACCAATGCATTAAAAACTCCGGCATTTTCTTCTTCAGGTAAAATGTCATCAACTAAATATACTCTTGCTTTTAAATAAGGCTTTATAGTGGTTTGTTCGCCTAAATGGAATCTTTTTTTTCCTTCAAGAATTACAGTTGTTGTATTATCAGGCATTTCTAAAATACGCACAACCTGAGCAACTGTTCCGGTTTGAAAAAGATCTTCAATTTGTGGGTCTTCCGATTTTCTGTCCTTTTGTGAGCAAACACCAATCAATCGGTTATTTTCGAGTGCCTGCCGAACCAATTTTAATGATTTTGGACGGGCAACTGAAACCGGCAACAAAACACCCGGGAAAATAACCATATTCCTAAGCGGCAATATAGGTAATACATCTCCCGAAACGATGTTAATTTCAACGGATCGTTCATCAAGTGAAATGATTGGAAAACTTTCTGACGATTCAGTTAAATCGTCGGTATAGAAATTGTCAAAACTACTGTTCATTATTTAATAAATTTTATTTGCTGCCAATTTGACATACTTATAAGACTGTCAAATCAGTGTGTTTCATAAATTATTGGTTAAATCTACGTTCCTTAATTGATTCTACAGCGGGTTATTACTATTTCAATTGCTGTGCCAAAGATATACCTCAATATTTTAGAGTATTTTCAATCGCAAATCACAATAAAGCAGGTGAATTTATTTTAGAGATTTTTGGCCAAAGGCTTTGGCTGTGATTTTATCTAAATTCACTTTCCATACTTTAACATTAGTGATTGCGGGTAATGAATAAGTAAATTCCTTGTCAGAAAATTTCTTCATTATCATATTAAGCACAGTTTCTTTTTCTTTTAAATCTTCGATATATGTAACAACACCTTTACATATTACACTCCTTGAATCCATTCTATAACTGCAAGCAACATTTACGTGCTGATATACTAATTTCTCAACCAAACAAAAAGTAATTGATATTCTATTGTCTTCTTTAAGCAGTTCGAGATGTTTTCCAAAAGGTGCTGAATGTAAAAAAATCACATTATTTTGATATCCAAAATTCATTGGAATTAAGTAAGGTGCAGCATCTTTTTCGTTTATAGCCACATAACAAATTTCACACCCATTAATTATTGCTTCAATTTCAGTCTGATCAGAAATATTGATTGTTTTCATTGTTTACAATTTTCATTTTTACAAAAATAAGAAAATTAATGCTTGAAGTGACAATATATTTGGATTATTTGAACTTTAAGTAAATTTTTCAAGTCCTAAAAAATTGATTATTTTGCACACATCTATTGCAGTAGTGCAATTTTTTATATCTTTGTTCTCAATAAATTTAAAAAATAAAAAAATATGAGAAAGACATTATTATCAATTATTCTTCTGGCTGCTATAAGCTTATCTGGATTTTCGCAAATAGATAAAATTGTTGGTAAATGGAAAACCATTGATGACAATGATGGCACGGCTAAATCAATTGTGTTTATCTTTAAAGCTACTAACGGAAAATATTACGGAAAAGTAGAAAAATTATTTAAGAATGCTGATGCTTTGTGTACTGAATGTACCGGAGCAAATAAAGACAAGCCCAAATTGGGCATGATGGTCATTAACAACATGGTAACGAAAGATAATTCGCTTACCGGGGGAACTATTCTTGACCCGAATAATGGAAAAGTATATAAATGTAACATCAGTTTTGATGAAAAAACAGGTCATCTTAAAGTTCGGGGCTCCCTTGACAAAGGTGGTTTTATTGGAAGATCTCAAACTTGGCTCCCTGAAAAATAATTTAATCAGTTATTTTTTAACATTTTATTTTGCCCCAAATATTGCATCATATCTCCCATGTGTTAATTATACTTAATTTTGTAGATTAAATCAAGAAATATGTTGTACAACATAAAATTACACTTTATCTTTGTACTGTGTTTTTCATGGTATTAGATTTAAGGTTAACTAAAAGATTGGGTTGTCGTGAGACAACCTTTCTTGTTTTAAAACAGACTTAACAAAATGAATTTACACAACAACCGATTTTTTAACAGCATATTCAAAGCTTTACCCATAGCACGCAAAACTATTTGGTGGCTGTTAAAAATAATTGTTCCGGTAAGTCTTTTTGTGAGCTTATTACAGTATTGGGGAATAATTGCGGTTATTGCCAATTTTGTATCACCTGTTTTTTCGGTTGTGGGATTACCTGGCGAATCTTCGGTAGTATTTATATCCAGTATTTTCTTACCTCTTTATGCGCCCATAGCCATCATTGCCAGTTTGAATCTTGATATGCGCGAAATTACCATTCTTGCATTGATGTGCCTTATTTCACACAACCTAATAGTTGAAACAGCCATACAAAAAAAGACCGGATCTTCCGCAATTAATATGTTTATTTTAAGGATATTATCCTCATTCTTTTCGGCATACATACTAAACTTATTACTCCCGTTCGAAACTTCAAATAATCTGATAAAAGTAGAAGCTCCTGTATTTATAAATATCTTCGAAATGGTATTCTCCTGGATTAAAAGTGCAGGTTGGCTTATACTAAAAATTACGTTGATAATTTCAGGACTGTTGATATTGAATAACATTTTGAAAGAATATAATTTATTGAGTATAATTTCAAAAATATTTTCGCCATTCATGAAGATATTTGGTTTATCCCATGAGAGTTCGTTTCTTTGGTTTGTTAGTCAGACCCTCGGTTTAACATACGGTGCAGCAGTAATGATTGAATCGGTAAAGAATAAAGATATTAGCTCCAAAAACACAAATTTATTAAATTATCACATAGCCATCAATCATTCAATGCTTGAAGACACCCTTTTATTTGTTGCTATTGGTGTTTCGGCTGGGTGGATAATGATACCTCGAATTATACTTGCCTTTATAATAGTTTGGATAGTGAGATTAAGTTTTAATTTTTCTAAAACCCCGATTTTAGATTGAATTGTAAATTTAATTCACATTTATTACAAAAGTGTGTAATATTTATATTGAGAATTTAGTAACATTATTTATCTTTGCATAACCAATAATTATGATGTAATGTCGAATAAAATTTCTAATACAAGAAAAATGCTCGTAGAAGTAGCCCGAAACCTGTTTGCCCAATACGGCAAAAAGGAAGTGACTATGAATGATATTGCAGAAGCCTCTAAAAAAGGAAGACGTACGCTTTATACGTACTTCAACAATAAAGAAGAAATTTACAAAGCGGTGATTGATAAAGAACTTGAACGCGTGCTTGAAAGTTTACTAATTAAAGCATCAGAAGATAACGAGCCGGATATCAAACTCACTAATCACATCATAACACACCTCGATGCAATAAAAGATCTGGTAACACGTAATGGCTCACTCAAAGCTGACTTTTTTCACGATATTTACGAAGTAGAACGTACCCGTCGAAAAATAGATATCAAAGAAATTGCAATAATACGTGAGATACTTATCGATGGCTTAGAAAAAAAAATATTTAAACGCATGGACCCAGATCTATCTTCGATGATAATTTTCTATGCCATTAAGGGTCTTGAGGTTCCCTATATACGACAAAATATTAGCACTCAATTTGAAAACAACAAAAGTAGTATTGTTGAATTTGTTTTTCAGGGCATAAAGAGAAAATAAAAAATATTTTACTAATTTCAGTCCTCTTTCACTTGAATGAAACAATAAAATCCCTAGAATTCAAATCCGATTTTTTATCTGACAATTTTCCAATTAGAGAAATATTTCTTTAATTGGAAATTAAATCTTACCTTTGCACCTCCAAAAAAAACAAACAATAAAATTATGGCTTTTGTAAATAACACGATGATTGTTCGGCGTGTACTCATGTCAAAACTTATTTCACTTTACCAAGATGATAAATTAGTAGAAGAAATAGATCGCATTCCATTTAAAATGTCGCCAAAGAATGCTCAAGCTAGAGGCCGCTGCTGTATTCACAAAGAAAGAGCTGTTCTAAAATACAAGATGTTACCCATTCTTGGATATCGCATTGACGAAGAAGAAGATGAACTTACACCTTTGTCGGATTATGCCCATCGCGCTATCAATCGCAAAGAAACGAGCACCACAATTCTTACAGTAGTAGATGAAGCCTGTACTGCATGTGTAAAAACTAATTATGTTGTAACCAATCTTTGTAAAGGATGCGTTGCCCGGTCGTGTTATATGAATTGCCCAAAAGATGCAATTACTTTTATGGAAAATGGACAGGCACATATAAACCATGCGAAATGTATAAATTGCGGTATTTGCAAAGAGGCTTGTATGTATCATTCCATTGTTTATATTCCAATTCCATGTGAAGAAGTTTGTCCGGTAAAGGCTATTCAGAAAGACGAAAATGGCATAGAGCATATCGATGAAGACAAATGTATTTATTGCGGAAAATGTATCAATGCTTGTCCATTTGGCTCGATTTATGAAATATCGCAGGTATTCGATATACTTGCTTCTATAAAGCGCGGTGAAAAATTGGTTGCGATTATGGCTCCTTCCATTTTATCACAATTTGATAACACAATAACAGAAATTTCAAAAGCTATTGAAAAAATTGGTTTTATTGAAGCAATGGAGGTTGCACATGGAGCCATGGAAACAGCTATACGCGAGGGAAATGAATTACAGGAAAAACTAGAAGCTGGTCAACAATTCATGACAACATCTTGTTGTCCATCCTATATAGAATTGGCAAATAAACATTTAAATGATATAAAACCATTTATTTCACATACAGGTTCGCCAATGTATTATACAATAAAAATAGCACAACAAAAATATCCTGATGCCAAAATAGTTTTTATTGGACCATGTGTAGCTAAACGAAAAGAAGTCATTGATCATCCTGACATACAATATATGCTTACTTTCGAGGAAATAGATACTTTGTTAACAGGTTTGAATATTGAAATAGAGAAAATGTCAATCGAAAATGAATGTGCACCAATGCCCGGGAGAGGTTTTGCAAGAGCAGGCGGAGTCCTTTCAGCAGTGCAAACTCTTTATCCGAATCTGGGAGTTAAACCGGTTTTAGTTGCCAATCTTAATAAAAAGAACATAGGACTGCTTCGGGCTTACGCAAAAGGTAAGGCTCCCGGAAATTTCATAGAAATAATGGCTTGTGAGGGTGGTTGTATATCAGGTCCTTGCGGAAAAATAGATTATTCACAATCTCAAAAGCTCTTCAAAAAAGCAATGGGTGAAATATAAATAACGATATCAAAAACGAACAATTCTCAAAAATATTTTTTAAATATATTTTTATCCTGACCGGGATAATTAGTTTGATTTTAGGTATTGTAGGTATTTTCTTGCCTTTCTTACCTACAACTCCTTTCATATTGTTATCAGCGTGGTTATTTGCCCGTAGTTCGGATAAACTATATAACAAATTAATGAAAAACAAAATGTTTGGGCAAATTGTAAGGGATTTTCACGAAGACAAATCAATTCCGATACACGCTAAAATAATTTCGATAGGTTTGATGTGGACTTCGATACTTTTTGCAGTTTTGGTTCCGGCACAGGGCAAATTATGGTTGCAAATACTAATGGGAATAATTGCTATAGGGGTTACAATTCACATACTTGGCTACAAAACAAAAAGATAAATTATTAGATTTATGAATTGAATGGGTAGTCTATTTTATATTGATTTAAGTATGTCAGGAACTCATCATATTACTATTGAGAATATCTTTGAGCATACATTCGCACTGACAATTACCAAGTTCTACCAAACCACTTCTTTTCAGGAAACTTAATTCTGCAATAAAATTTTCGCTAAAAATACCCGAATTTAAGTTTTCATCAATTTGTTGCATTGTCCACCATTTTGTATGTTCAATATATTTAGAATTTGGTTTGAGATTGTCATTTTTGCATGCAACAAAAATGTAAGCATAATGAAACTCTTTATCAGTTTCGTGAATATAATGGGAGAGAAAAATCGGTTTAATTTCTTTAATTCCATATCTTTCCAGAGCGGTTCTAACTATACAATGTTCGATCTTTTCATTTAATTTTACATGATTCGAAATAGCGGTATCCCACATTCCCGGAAATTCCAAATCGTCTTCACTTCGTTTTTGTAGATATATTTTATTTTTATCTATAAGCATTACCCTGATAATAGGGTGCATATATTTTTTCTCATCGGTAAGACTTGTCAAATGATGAATTGAGCCAATTGACTTTCCTTTATCATTTACAATTGGCCACCACTCTTCCTTTAATAGCCTTATTCTTATGAGAGTAACTCTTATTATCTCATAAATCAAAATAAAAATAACAGATGACACATAAACACCATAAACAAACTCATGTGTTGTATTAAAATTTTCAGTATGTATATATTCGAGTAAAGAGTCAATTAAAATGTAAGTAATAAATACTATTGTAAAAATCAACATCAATCTGAATAATTCATCCAGATTATTTACCATAGAGATATTCCTTGGCGAAATATTAATCAATAGTTTTTCAATATATTTTCGCAATAACAATGAAACCGTGAAAAAAATTACAACTACAAATTCGCCTGAGAAATGATGGAATGAAAGATTAAACTTGTCTAATGGTAGAAGTGAAATAATTGTTGAAATAAAAAGAAACAGGGCTGTAGATATCAAAAACCAATCAATTAACCGTTTGTGTCTAAAGTATATGTATATCAATAAAATAATATTGGCTGCGAAAGCAATTTTCCAAGCCAAATTAATGCCCCAAACATTTCTTGTAATAACAAAAATAAGTAACGGAAGAAAATGATGTAAGGGATTAAAAAAAGATTCTACTATTTGATTTCTAAGCTTTTGCATGTTAAACGTTGTGTTTCTACTACATTCTAACAAAAAAAAGAGAATATAGTTTGCAAAACCCTCGAAAAAATGGATTTCAGATTTAGAAAGACATCATACGGCTGACATATTTGCCAATAATATCAAATTCGATATTTACAAATACTCCTTTTTCTATTTGATGGAAATTGGTATGTTCATGAGTATAAGGAATGATTGCGACTTGAAAACTACTGTTGGTAGGGTTACAAACGGTAAGACTTACACCATTTACTGTTACTGAGCCTTTATCAACTGTCATGTAACCACGTTTGGCCATGGTCGGATCAAAAGTATATTCGAAAGTATAATACCAGCTCCCATCAGCCTCATTCACTTCGGTACATATCGCCGTCTGATCTACATGCCCCTGAACAATATGACCATCCAAACGACCATTCATAATCATGCTCCGTTCCAAATTAACTTTACTTCCTACCACTAACTTTCCAAGGTTGGTACGGTCAAGTGTTTCCTTGATGGCTGTAACTGTATAAGTCTTATCAGTTTTTTGAACCACAGTAAGGCAAACACCATTGTGCGCAACACTTTGATCAATTTTCAATTCGTCAACAAAAGAACATTCCATTGTTAAATGTAGATTTTCTAGTTCTTTACGTAATGCAACTACAAGGGCTGCTTCTTCAATAATTCCTGAAAACATCTTTTTTATTTACAATTTATCCCGATAGCTATCGGGGTTACAATTTACGATTTATAGAGGAGGTATGCTTTAAAATCCTCAAACTTTTTTGTCATGGATTCACTTTTCTTTTCACCTTTCATAAATTCCTGCAATTTGTCGGGAATATCAATCTTTTCTTCCAAAATTCTTTCTACAGTTTCGAGGAATTTAGCAGGGTGCGCAGTTTCAAGGAAAACGCCTACTTCACCCGGTTGAAGCATTTCTTTCAAAGCTCTATAACCACAGGCACCATGCGGATCAAGTAAATAGCCTGTTTCAGTTTTACAGGTTTTGAGTGTTTCGGCAATTTGATTGTCGGTATAACTCACACCACTAATTTCGGCGGCAATTGCTTCGTGAGAATTATTATACAAATCTAAAATGCGTGCAAAATTACTTGGATCTCCCACATCCATTGCATTGGCAATGGTCGAAACCGAAGGACGTGGTTTGTATTCGCCGGTTTTTAAGTATTCAAGAAAAATGTCGTTACTGTTATTGGCAGCAATAAAACGTTTGATGGGCAAACCCATTCTTTTTGCGAAAAGACCCGCAGTGATATTTCCAAAATTTCCACTTGGTACGCAAACCACCATATTGTTTGCAGCCGCTTCCGAAATCAACTTGAGTTGAGCATAGGCATAAAAATAATAAAAAGCCTGCGGAAGAAAACGAGCCACATTGATTGAATTGGCTGATGTAAGCTTCATTTTGGCATTTAATTCTTCGTCCATAAAAGCCGATTTTACCAACGCCTGACAATCATCAAAAGTGCCGTCAACTTCCAGTGCCGTAATATTCTGTCCCAAAGTTGTAAACTGACATTCCTGAATCGGACTCACCAATCCTTTGGGGTAAAGCACATAAACATGAATCCCTTCGACACCCAGAAAACCATTGGCCACAGCACTACCCGTATCGCCCGACGTAGCCACAAGCACATTAACCAATTTGTGATTATCCGTTTGCCGTTGAATGAAATATGCCAGCATACGCGACATAAACCGCCCACCTACATCTTTAAATGCGAGAGTTGGACCATGGAAAAGTTCAAGGCTATAAATATTTTCCTCCACTTTAACCAACGGAACATCAAAATTAAGAGTATCGAACACTATAGTACGAAGCATATTGGCATGAACATCTTCGCCGAAAAGCATGTATGCTGCCGTATAAGCCATATCCTGAAATGACATTTTATCGATGTTTTCGTAAAACATCGATGGAATTTCGGTGATATGATCCGGCATAAACAAGCCTTTATCTTCGGCCAAACCTTTAATTACGGCATCTTCTAAACTTGTGCCAATTACATTTTTGTTGGTACTGTAGTATTTCATAATGACAACCCCTGACTCCTAAAGGGGAATTTAAAGAACCCCAAATCCGTCAGCTGACGGAGGATTAAATTAGTATTATATATTTTTAAAATATTAAAAAGCAATAAACATAACAAACTCTGTCCCCCTTTAGGGGTTAGGGGTTGTTTATTTAATCAACGTTTGCATAAACTCCATACCTTTGAGTAACCCGTAACTACCTTTTTCACACGCAAATTCATCGTAAACCATCACATTGTCAGCCGTTTCTCCTGTACGGTAAATAATAAAAGGTACTGGTTTGTTCGTATGTGTTTTGATGGCACAAGGAGTAGGATGATCGGGCAAGATGGCAATTGTCACCGGCTCGCTCCAAGTTGAAACCTCGTCGAAAATTGGTTTTACAATCCGATAATCTAAATATTCGATTGTTTTAATTTTTAATTCTACATCGCCTTCATGTCCCGCTTCGTCGCTGGCTTCGATGTGTAAATACACAAAATCGTCTGTGCGAAGTGCTTCGATTGCTGCTTGTGCCTTACCTTCGTAATTTGTATTGTAAAGCCCTGTAATACCTTCTACCTCGATTACTTTAAGTCCGGCATATACTCCAATTCCACGTATTAAATCAACTGCCGAAATTACTGACCCACTTTTAAGATTGTACAGTTCGAGTAAGGTTTTCATTTCGGGTTTGTAACCGGGCGACCAAGGCCAAATGCTATTTGCTTTGTCTTTACCCACCGCAGCTCGTTTCATATTTACCGGGTGATTTTCGAGCAATTCCTGTGAGCGCAGTATTAAATTATTTAGCAAATCTGCACTTGACTCAGCTTCAGCCGTTTCGGCTTTAATCATTACTTCTGCAAAAGGAGTTCCTGTAACATCATGAGGTGGCGTACATTTAAGTTGTTTTTTACCTCCTTTTATTTTCAATAAATGACGGTATGATACTCCTGAGAAAAAATTAACTTGTTCATTGCCAAGTTCTTTTTGCAAAAAAAGAATCAACTCTTCGGCTTCTTCATTGCTGATATGTCCGGCTGAGTGATTCTTTATCTTACCATCAACAATGCAAATAAGATTGCATCGCATGGCCATTTCACCTTCATCGATAGACACACCCATACTTGCCGCCTCCAACGATCCACGCCCTTCGAATACTTTTGGAACATCGTAGCCCATTACACTCATATTGGCAATTTCGCTTCCCGGGGCAAAGCCTTCGGGAATTGTATCTAGCAAGCCACAGCGACCCAATGCCGCCACTTTATCTATATTGGGTTTGTTGGCTGCCTGTAAGCAAGTTTTATTATTAAGTGATGCGATTGGCTCATCCGCCATACCATCACCAAGAATTATTATATATTTCATAAGACGATTCCTAATCCCTAAAGAGGGATTAAACTAGTATTAATTAATTGCATTTTCAACAATCTTTAAAACTTCTTTTTTGTAGTTGTATATTATATTTTCAGAATCCGTTTCTAAAGGATAACATCCATAGTTATATGATTGCTCAAAATTTTGAGTTTGAATTATATATTCATCTGATTTAAACAATACGACAAGTTTAAATGACAAAGTTACATCACTCAACTTGGGATTAAAAGGGCTTCTGACAGAAAATTCAAACTTAATTTTTTTTGGATTGTAAAAATCAGTTTTATCAGGATATAAATCACTAATTAAATCACTAGTTATAGCTGATTTTATCCTTCTATAATCTTTTATTGGTTCAGTATCTTTATTATTAAATAAATGAATTTTTGACAAGTCAAATAATTTTCTATCAATCCTACAATTATATTCAAGAGATTTAAAGAATACATTTAATGGTTTCAAAGATTCAATGAATGACAAAGAGAATGGCAAATAAAAAATATCAATTATATCCCATACATATTCAGGTTTAAAAATTGGTTTTTTAATCTCTGATATTTTCAATTTCCGTTCCAACAAACTCAACTCTTTTTCAAAATCATCATCTTCTTCAATACTTTCTCCTTTTGCAGCTTTTATAGCAATTTCAAAAGAGCGAACAAGTTGATCACTTAAATATTCAACAAAAGGCTGAATTCTTCTAATATTTGCATTTGCTCCTTGTATCGGTTCTAACCCAACTTCCACATCACAACGATTTAACGCTCGTAAATAGTTATTTTTATCTTTTGTAAGCACAATAACCATTGGATAATCGTAACGAAACAATACATAATTCACCAGCAAACGAGCAATTCGTCCATTTCCATCTTCAAACGGATGAATACGAATATATCGATAATGAAGTAATGCTGCTAATTCAATGGGGTTTAATTCTCCTTTTTCGACCTCAAAATTAAACCATTCTACAATATCTTTCATCATTGCAGGAGTTTCTTCAACTGTCGCATAATGAAAAATTTCGTTTGCAGCTGTTCTTACATGGTTAGGGCGGGATTTGTATTCACCTACCTTCACTTCAATTCTGGTATTTTGTCCATCCTGAGTTTGAGCATCTTTCCAAAATGATCGAACCAAAATTGTTTCGTTTAAAGTACGAATGAAATTAACAGTAAGTGGTCTTTCCTTATCTTTTGCTTCTTCAATTATCATTTTAAGTGCCACATCATGCGCTTTCATTTCTTCGTATTCACGCAACTCATGCACACCTTCTGTTCTCTCAAAGATAAGCAAAAGTTTAGTTTGTCCATACGTTAGGGTGTTCCCTTCAATATGGTTTGAGTTATAATTGAATTCCAATCGAAACTTCTCTTCCAACCGCTTTTGATCTTGTGGTTGCAGTGGATGTAACGATTGCCACTCAGTATATAGTTGTGGAATTCTGTTTAACATAAACTTTTCAGAACTTAATAAAATTAGATTTTACAAAAAATCTTTATAATCTTCCAATGCGTCTTCAAACTTTTTTTGAGTATCATTCAAGCTTTTGAAACTTTCGCCACCTGCTGCATTTAAATGTCCACCACCATTAAACAAATCGGCTGATACTTTATTTGCGGGAAATGTACCTTGAGACCGCAACGATATTTTAATTTTATCTGTTTCCTCACGCATAAAAACCGAAAAAATAACACCATCAATTGAAAGAGGCATATTAACCAAACCTTCAGAATCACCATTTTTATAATTAAACTTCTTCATTTCTTCTGAAGTTAATGTAATCAAAGCTGCTTTATATTCAGGATAAACTTTCATTTTTTCATACAACGCGTATCCCATTAGTCGCAATCTGTCAGCAGAATAAGTGTTATAAACCTTGCCGTAAATGTAATCTTTGTCAACTCCAAGTTTTATCAGTTCTGAAATTATGATGTAAATTTCGTATTTATTCGAGTTATAGGTGAATCCTCCTGTATCAGTCATCATACCCGTGTAAATACATTCGGCACAAGCCAGATTTATTTTGGCAAAATCGCCCATTCGACAAATTAAACGGAAAATAAGTTCGCTTGTAGAAGCAATTTCGGGATAAGAAACGACAACTTGAGCAAAATTGCCGGGATGCATGTGATGATCGACAAGAATTTTTGGTGCTTTTGAATTAATAATTACATCCTCCATTCTGTCGAGTCGGTTTGTGACATTAAAATCAAGAGCAAAAATCAATTCAGCATTTTCTATTATTTTATCCGAAACTTCCTTCGAATCTTCATAAATCAGAACACATTCGATACCTGGCATCCATTTGTAAAAATCAGGAAATCCGGTAGGTACAATCACAACCGGTTCTTTCTCAATAGTCATTAAATAATGCCACAACCCCAAGGCAGACCCCATAGCATCGCCATCGGGCCCAACATGCACTACAATAACAATTTTATCTACCTTGTCGATTTCTTTTTGTACTTTGTGAATGAGATCTTCTGCAATAATTTTGCTAATCATTTTTGTTCAGGTTTTAATTTTTCTGCAAAAATAACAAAAAAATTGCGATTTTGAATGAATTGTTTTTGCAGCAAAAGTTAATAGGGAAAATTTTGGATGAATGCACCGTATTCGGCAACAGAATAAAACCGTATATTTTTTTCAATACAAGCCTGGCGAATAGTTTCTGTGTACCATGCAGAAATACTGTTATCTACAATTATTTTTGCAGGGTTCACATTTTCAAGTAATTGTTTTATTTTGGGTTTAATATTATTTCCTATAATCAGATAATCAATCTTTAAAGGCATTGATAAACTTTTCGATTTCCAGTATTCTTCATTTGCTATCAACATGCGTTTACCGCCAAAAAGTACAAATCCATCTGCAAACCATTTATTTTCAACGAGATATTCCGGTTTCTGAAGTGAATGAATACGCCAGTATGATTTTGCAATTTTAAATAATTCTGTTGAATCTGTAGTGAATACATAATTTTTATTCCTGTCGATAAAATTAACATGAGTGTGCTTTTGACCCGAATAAACAATCATTTTTCTTGAATTTAATGTTTCGTATTTCATTTTTAATGCCAAAGCTGAAACCATTAAAAGTGCAAAAAAACCTAAAATAAGAGGAGTAAATTTTTTAGAATAAAAGTAATATGAAATACAAAACAATGCAAGCAAAATAAATATCAATTGTCTAAAATCGAACGACATAACCGAAATTGCATAAGGTAGATTTTCGATCCATTCAATCAGAAAGTTCAACAACCAAACAGACCATTTCAGCAAAAATGCCACAGCAACTGATAAATAAGGGATGAAACTAACTGCCAATAAAACCATTGCCAAATAAATTACAATTGTTGAAAGTGGTATGGCGATAATATTAGTCAGTAAGAAATAATTTGGAAATTGGTGAAAATAATATAAAGTAAATGGCATTGTACCCAATTGAGCAGCCACTGAGACTGCAATCAAATCACGCAACCAACGCATCGGTTTCGTTTGGACAGGTACAAGACCAGACAATGAACGCTGAAAAAAAACAATACTTAAAACAGCAGCATAACTCAACTGAAAACCTACATCAAATAAATAATTGGGATTGTAAAGTAACATGAAAAATGCTGATAAGAAAATTGTATTGTAAATGTGCGATTTACGGTCGAGCGAAGTACCGATGGCTACAAAGGTAAACATCAAAGTTGATCTGATAACCGAAGGGGACAAACCAGTAAGAAAAGCATAAGTCCAAAGAAAAATTAAAATCAATATGATTCTTAATAATCTTCGTCCTTCTGATTTTTGTAGAAATCCGAGCAAGAAAGCAATTACCACATATACAATTCCGACATGTAAACCGCTTACTGAAAGAATATGCATTGCACCGGTAGCGCTGTAACTATCTCTTAAGTCGGGTTGCAAAGCATCAGTAAAACCAAGCGTAAGAGCAGCTAAGACTGCGAATTCGTCACCTTCAATATGAAACGACCGGTAAATCTGAAGTAAGTTTTTTCTTGATTGATCAGAAACTTGCCGAATAGAAAAGGCTGTATTTTGATCAGTTTTTTGCCACGAACCTGACGAAAGATAACAAGTAGCTGCAAAACCCTGACGCTTGAGATAAGCTGCATAATCGAATCCATCAGGATTTACAGCCCCAAGTGGCTTTTGGAATTCTGTCATTATCATCATTTTATCGCCAATAATTAATTTTGCCGACAAACTATCTTTCTGCACATAAGCTATCGCATTACCTTGCGAATCAGACAATTTACCATCTTCATAAATGGAAAGTAATTTGATTTTGCAAAAATATGATTTTGATTTTTCTATCGGCGGATCGATGAGTTCCACATGATAAATACCTTTTATATTTAAATGACTGAATGTTGCTTTTCTTTCGTTATTTTGACTTAGAAAATATGCTGTTACAAATAGAAATATAAAAACTCCAAAACCGGTCAACCAACGGAATTTATATTGCAAGTCAACTTTAGGCAAAACAAAAGAAACAATAATAAGAATTATTGATACAACAGCTAATCCCAATAAAGCAATTATTGAAATATGTAGGTATTGAAATACAATAATACCTACAATTAAAGGTAATAATAAACGAACGAAAGGTGTTCTCTGTAGAAAATTCATAGTTAAATTAAATAAGAAGAATACCAAAAAAATGAGAAATTGAGAAAATTGAAATTAAAACTCTTAAGTTAAAACAATAAAATCGTTCAGGCATTTTTTAAATCAACAATCATTTTCACAGGGTCAGGTGCATTAAAAACAGTACTTCCTGCAACTAAAACATTTACCCCATGTTCAAATAGTTTCGATGCATTCTCCAATGTTACACCTCCATCAACTTCAATCAAACATGACGGATTTTTACGATCAATCATGGCTTTGAGTTCATCTATCCTGTTATAACTTTCTTCAATAAATTTTTGCCCACCATAGCCGGCAAAAACAGTCATCAGCAGCACCATATCTACTTTATCTATATAAGGTTCGAGTGCACTTACAGGTACATCCGGATTAATAGTGATGCCGGCTTTAATACCTTCGGCATGAATCAGATCAATAACTACTTGTGGATTTTCGGCTGTTTCGAAATGAAAAGTAAGCATCCCAGCACCTGCTCGTGCAAATCGTTGTACATACTTCTCGGGATGTACAATCATAATGTGCACATCAAGCAATTTTGTGCAAAGTTTTTTCACAGCTTCCATCACCGGAAAGCCAAACGATATATTGGGTACAAAAACACCGTCCATCACATCAAAATGCAACCAATCGGCTTCACTATTGTTTATCATTTCAGTCATTAACTGCAAATTACCAAAATCGGCGGACAATATTGAAGGTGAAATTATTCGAGTCATATCTATTTCATTTTAGCACAAAAATAACAAAAAAAAAGACTTCCTATTATGGAAGTCTTTTTTTTTAATTTAAAAACATTTCGACGAACTGATCTTTTCCAATTGACTGTACTCTGTAAGTGGCTGCAAACTTAAGGATTCGTTGTACTGTATCGTCAGAGGGTTGCATTTTGGATGAATTAAACAATAATTCTTTTTTTAATTTTAAATCAGTTTTGTTTAAAGATGGAGTAATTTTTTGCATAGGCACTATTAAGTTTTGTTCTTATATGAATAAAACGAAAGTGTTTCCAAAAAATTATATTTCAGTGAAAAAAAATTATTTTATTTCCAAATATACATCTTTTTCGGCAGCTATTCGGCGCATATTGAGCAATGCATATCGCATACGACCGAGAGCTGTATTGATACTTACATCAGTCCTTTCTGCAATTTCTTTGAAACTAAGGTCTTCGAAAAAACGCATACGAACTACTGATTGCTGTGATTCTGGTAAATACTCAATTAGACGCACCACATCTTCTAAAACCTGTTCGTTAGACAAAGTATCCTCGAAACTTTTTTCGGATAGTTTGGCATTATTAACTATATCGTAATCCACGTTATCGGCCGAAAAAGTGTTTTCGTTCTTCTCGCGCCTGAAATAATCGATAATCAGATTATGAGCTATTCGATTTACCCAACCGAGAAATTTTCCGGACTCGATATAGCGACCATGTTGTATGGTGGCAATGGCCTTAATAAAAGTATCCTGAAATATATCTTCGGCAAGTTCTTTGTTGCGCACAACCATAAAAATGTAGGAGTACACTTTTGATTTATATCGCATTAACAATATTTCGAATGCTGTATTATTGCCTTTTTCATACAACTTTACCAACTCATCATCGGTACAGTGACTTAAATTTTTCATTACAACTAAATTTTGGGATTTCAGCGTAATAATATGACAATAGGCAATAGATTGTTTTAGAAGTTATAAATAGATTATTTTGCAAATATAACAGATAGGATTTAAATTCCCAAACTTTTTTGTAAAAAAATTGATATTATTTTCATATTAAACGATACGAGTAGAATATAATTGGAACTTTTTTGTAATTAAAGGATCCTGTAAACGCGTTATAGAGACTATTCAACCCACAAAACCAAGCCTTTAAGATATTCACCCTCAGGGTGATAAATATTGACTGGATGATCCGATGGTTGCGAAAGTTGATGCAAAATTCGCACATTTCGCTTACTTTCGGCTGCTGCACTAAAAACTGCAAGCCGGAATTGTTCTCTTGTAACTACCTGTGAACACGAAAAAGTGAAAAGTATTCCACCCGATTTAATTTGCTCAAATGCTTTGGCATTCAACCGCTTATAGCCTTTCAAAGCATTTCGTAATGCTTCGCGATGCTTGGCAAATGCTGGTGGATCAAGTATTATTAAATCATATTTGTGCTCGTTGGAGTTCAAGTATTTAAAAGCATCTTCCGCAAAAGATTGGTGCCGGGTATCATTAGGAAAATTGAGCTGAACATTTTTATCTGTCAAATCTATTGCTTTTGCTGAACTGTCAACTGAATGAACCAGATTTGCACCTCCACGCAAGGCATATACCGAAAACCCTCCTGTATAGCAAAACATATTCAAAACTGACTTTCCGGCTGAATAACGTTCCACTAAAGTTCTGTTTTCGCGTTGGTCAACAAAAAATCCGGTTTTCTGCCCTTTCAGCCAATCTACACAAAATTGCAAGCCGTTTTCTAATGCGTTTACTTCTTCAGCATGGCCGCCTATAAGATAACCATCTTCAGGCGATATAGGTGCCTTGAACGGTAAAGTTGATTCCGATTTGTAATATACATTTTTCACTTCCGGTATTTTCTTCACAATCGCATTGGCGAGCATTTGTCTTATTTGGTGCATACCTACTGAATGAGCCTGCATTACAGCGGTATGATCGTACACATCAATAATTAAACCGGGCAACGAATCGCCTTCTCCATGAATCAGCCTGTAAGTATTGTTCTTCGGATTGATAAGTCCAACATCTTTGCGAATCAGGTACGCATTTTCAATCTTTTCTTCAAAAAATAGTTCATCAATAGTCTGTTTTTCAAACGTAATGACCCTAACAGCAATGCTTCCGATTTGGTAGTGCCCAACGGCCAGAAAATTACGATTACTATCAAGTACTTCAACAAGTTCTCCTTCTGTGGGATTTCCTTCAACACGTAGTATGGCACCCGAAAACACCCAGGGGTGAAATCGCTGTAAACTTTCTTCTTTTTTGGGTTTGAGAATTATAGTAATCATAAATAAGCTTTAAAAATATTTTTTGCGTTTAAATCGCTTCTTGTGAATTTAATAAATTGACCTCTGCCGAACTTTTATTCGACTCTTCGATAATTTCGCTCAACTGTTTCTTAGTCAACTTCTTTTCTTTCATCAACTGTAAATAAATCAATAAACTTGCCCAAGCATCAGTAGCTGCATATCGTTGCTGTTGCTCGGTCAGAGTTTGAATTTCCCAGTTGGTAAGTCGCTGATTTTTTGATATTTTCCGGTCAAAAATAACAGCAAAAATCTTTTGTAAACCGAGTTCTAATATACCATAACTATTAACTATGGATTGGATATCAACAAAATTTTGAGGTGTAAAATGCATAAGACGATTTAATCCAGCCAAGTCATCACGAAGTGATAATCCAATTTTTTTTACTTTTTCGTCGGATAAAAATTGTGCCAATTCGGGCGGAAAACCTATATAATTAAGTCGGAAAAGATAACAATGATCCAGGGTTGAAATCTGAACCAATGAAACTTTGTGTTGAGTACCCCGCGCAAAAGATGGTTTTGTTTCGGTATCAATCCCAACTATTGTACTTGCATACAATTCATTAATGGCTGTTATTACGTGAGCCTTATCGTCAACCAAAGTAATTATTCCATCAAAAACCACAACCGGTAATTGATTGACCTCTTCTTTTGTAATTTTGGGTTTAAACATACTATCTTTTTCTTAGGATTAAAATCTGTGCTTGTTAAATAATAAATTTAAAAAATTATTTTACAACAACAAATTATTCACTTCATCGCTTTCTTCCTCGTTCAGAAATCCAAAAAAAGAATTTCTATTGATTTTATTTTTTTGAGAACCCACGTTTTTTTCAACTTCACCAAATTCATCACTGTACCTCAATGAATGCAATGCACGTAATGCATTCAATAGCTTTTGCCCCCAATGCTCTCTGAACGCCTGTAAGCAAACAGCTAAACCATCGTTCATAATATCAGTATCAACAGTCTGGTAATTTGCTGCAAAGTCTTTTAATTCCTGATAAACATCAGCCAAATTCTCAGAAATAAAAGCGGCTATAGGGGTATCACTTAAAGCCATATCAGGATGAAAAACTTCAAGGTAAGAGTCATCGGGGCCCAAAAGACTTTCAACTTGTTCTTTTACAAAATTGTAATCCTCAACCGAAACAAATCGCTCGGGCAAGTCATCGAAAACCATTTCGGGAATTTCAATCATTGAAGCTTTTAAATAAACTAAAGGCAATATTTTGACAGCTTTAAGTATGAAATCTTCATTAGATTCTTCTGAAATATTTTCGAGGAACAAACAAGTTTGGGCTGCAACTGTAACAAATTCAATTACATTGGGTGAATATACTATGTGATTGGGTAAGTTTTCGATGCTCATATTAAAAGGATATTATATTCACGAAAATATTTTTAAAGATGCTGTAAATTAAAACTTTACAAATTCTGAATAAGATTTACAAAAGTACGAAAAATAATTAATTATGCCACCAGAAATATATTTTCAAATAAATGAAACATTTATTCATTTAAAAGTGTTTTATATTTATTAAACACGATTTTAAACTAACAAATATACTCACTACTCAAAATTATTAGTTTGAATCAACATCTTATAAATTATTTAAATTCAATATGTTATGGAAGATAGAATAGTGACTCTGAGAAACTATGAAACAATGGTTGATGCTATGTTTGACCAGGAATTACTTAAAGAAAATAATATTCTATGTTCGATCAACGGTGAAGATTCGGTTGAACTTATGCCAATGTTTGGCGAAATAAATGATGGTTTAAGAATTGTTGTTCTTGAAAAAGACCACAAGAAAGCAATACAAGTATTAGAAGAATACCAAAATTCATTGGAAAAATAACATTTAAACCTCTTTTAGGTATTCCCTTATTAATTTTCCGGTAACCGGGTGTACAATTGTTTGTGCTATTTCGATTAAAGGACGGATTACAAAATCCCTTTCCGTGATATGCGGATGAGGGATTTTTAATTTTGGATGATCTAAAATTAACTGATCGTACATCAATATATCAATATCTATCTTTCGATCAGTAAATCCTTTGTGCGATTTTTCAGTTCTACCTAAGTGCTTTTCAATTTGTTGCGTTTTGTTTAAAAGTTTTAGTGGCGTTAACTGAGTTTCAAGTAAAACTACTGCATTCAGAAACATATTCTCCGATTGAAAACCCAAAGGAGTTGAAACATAAAAAGATGAACTTACAACTACTTTTCCGACTTGTAAATTAAGTTGTTGAATTGCTTCTTTTAGGTTTTCATCCTTATCGCCCAGGTTTGAGCCCAGACCCACATATACTAAAGGCATCTTTTAGGTGTTTTTTAAATTTATCGAGAATAAATTCTATTGTTATGCAAAAATATCTTTTCAAGACTTCATTAGTATCCAAAATGAATTAAATCTCTAAAATTTGAAATTTCAATATTCTGGATAAACCACATAAAGATATTTATATCCGCAAACGTTTTAAATGCAACAAACATAAAAACTATCCCAAACAAACCACCTGCTAAGTGTGCTAAATGATTAATATTCCCACTTTGTTTTTTTTCTAAATATACAGAAAAAACTACATAAATAATCCCAAAAATGAATGCAGGCAGAAAAACCGGAATGAAAATAATGCCCATAAAATTCATAGGATAAACAAGAATATAGGCAAATACTATAGCCGAAACCGCTCCCGAAGCTCCAAGACTTCTATAATATTCATTGTCTTTTTCTCTAAAATAGGTGGGCAATATTGAAAAAATTAAACCTGAAATATAAAGTACAACATACAAAACAACACCATTCAAGCCGCCAAAAGTATCTTTAAACACCAATTCGATTGCCGTACCAAAAAGATACAAGGCAAACATATTGAAAAGAAGATGCGAAAAATCAGCATGTAAAAATCCGTAAGTAATGAATCGATACCATTGATTATTCTTAATTGAAGGGGGATAGAAAATATATTTATCAACAAGAGAGCTATTGTTAAAAGCTGTGTACGAAATGATACTTGTAATGGCAATAATGATTATGGTTACCATGGATATGTTTTTTTTTAATTTAAGACAAAGATATATTTAAAATTTTAGTTGTAATTCATTTTGAACTTTTTTTTAATATGGGAAAGTACTCTTAAAAATCATCTTTCGCTTGTTAACTATTTTGTCTTTGGAATTTGTTGTTAATAATCCCTTCCTACAATGGCTTATATATAAGTTGCAAACGAAAATTAACCCCTATGGATCACATGAAGTGTCTTTCGAGATTTTGAAATAATAAAATCAGTTGTCAATTAATCTCAACAACACATACTCAATTATTTTTTTTCCTCGTTGTGCTATTGTTTCGGTTGTCTCTCTCGGCTCTACAATAGAACAGTCAATCTTGCATAACACGATTACATAT
>JFJP01001756.1_pt1 | contig 40349 bp, 43 predicted proteins | sample 431651 | NCBI WGS metagenome assembly JFJP01 (sample SAMN02602958, study PRJNA72255) | Microbial mat metagenome, whole genome shotgun sequencing project. | biome: fresh water; feature: sink hole; material: water; isolation source: purple microbial (photo- and chemosynthetic) mats found in...
GTAGAAAAAGCTAAGACGCTTCAATAAAGGTAAACCAAAATGGCAATGACCGTTCATGTCGATGTGGTAAGTGCTGAAGCATCTATCTTTTCTGGACTAGCAGAAATAGTAATTGTTCCAGGCGAAGCTGGCGAGTTGGGTATTTATCCTCGCCACGCTCCTTTGTTGACACGCATTAAGCCAGGTTCAGTTCGCCTGAAGACGCCTGATAGTACAGAGGACACTCTGATTTATGTTTCTGGTGGAATGCTAGAAGTTCAGCCTAATGTTGTAACAATCTTGGCGGATACCGCGATACGGGGAGCTGATCTTGATGAGGCCCGTGCGTTAGAAGCTAAGCGCGCTGCTGAAGAGTCGATGAAAAATCGCACTTCAGACATTGACTATGCAGCTGCGCAGGCTGAGTTGGCTGAAGCGATGGCACAGTTGCAGACGATCTCACGTTTGCGCAAAGGCATATCACACTAGTTGTTAATGAAAAAAAGCAACAACAAGGAAAACGGCTAATGCCGTTTTTTTTGTTTATACTTAACGAAAATTCCAATTAATAAAAGTATGACTAATTTGAACATAGTAATTCTTGCTGCGGGAAAAGGGACAAGAATGTATTCCGCTAAGCCTAAAGTTCTGCATGAACTTGCAGGCAAAGCAATGTTGCAACATCTATTGGATACGGCCTACCAACTTAATTCAACTAAAACGGTTGTCGTATATGGGCATGGTGGTGAGTCAGTGCCAAATTCAGTAAAAACGCTGAATACCGAGTTTGCAATTCAAGAGCCACAGCTAGGCACTGGCCACGCAGTGCAACAAGCGATGCCACTTTTAGATGATGAGAGCATAACGCTAGTGTTATATGGGGACGTTCCTCTAATTCAGTCTTCCACCTTACAACAACTACTAGAATCGCCCTACGCTCTGAACTTATTAACACAATTTACAGAAAATCCTCAAGGCTATGGCAGGATAGTACGAGATACTGAAAATGAAATAACCTGTATCGTTGAGGAAAAAGACGCGACAGCTAAACAGCGTGAAATTAAAGAAATAAACACAGGGATTTTATCTGCACCTACAGGAATGCTGAGAAATTGGTTGGGCTCGCTACAAAATAATAATTCACAAGGTGAGTATTATTTGACGGATATAGTCGCAATGGCAGTGGCACAGAAAGTGGAAATTAAATCAGCTCAACCTAACCACTCATGGGAGGTAATGGGTGTAAACAGTAAGGTGCAGCTTGCAGAACTAGAGCGGATACTGCAATCAGAATTGGCTAACAAATTACTACTACAGGGAGTAACACTTGCAGACCCTGCTCGAATTGATATTCGAGGCAAATTAGAGTGCGCACAGGATGTAGAGATAGATGTAGGTTGCATCTTTGAAGGGAATGTAAAGCTCGCAAGTGGAGTAAAAGTGGGCGCCTATAGCGTGATAAAAAACGCAACAATAGAGGCCAATACATTGATTGCGCCATACAGTCACATTGACACAGCAGAAATTGGTCAGGCGTGTCACATTGGCCCCTATGCTCGAATTCGACCAGGTACAAAATTATTCGATGAAGTGCACATAGGTAATTTCGTAGAAATCAAAAATAGCGAAATTGCACAAAAAAGTAAGGCAAATCATCTAAGCTATATTGGCGATGCAACAATTGGAGCGCGTGTGAATATTGGCGCCGGAACCATTACATGTAATTACGACGGTGCGAATAAGTTTCGTACGGTTATTGAAGATGACGCTTTCATTGGATCGGATACTCAACTAATTGCACCTGTGACCGTAGGCAAAGGAGCAACTATTGGGGCGGGATCAACAATTACAAAAGATACGCCTGCCGAAGAACTAACGCTCTCACGTTCAAAACAAATAAGCATCACCGGATGGAAGCGTCCTGTTAAGAAAAAATAACTCAATATAAAAGAGAAAAAACATGTGCGGAATTGTCGGAGCAGTCGCTAAACGTAATGTAGTGCCGATTTTAGTAGAGGGTTTGCTACGACTGGAATACCGTGGCTATGACTCAGCAGGTTTAGTCGTGGTGAATAACAAGTCACTTGATCGAGTACGCAGTACGGGTCGCGTAGCTGAATTGGCAGAAAAAAGCGCTAGCACTACTGGGAAAATCGGAATAGCTCATACACGTTGGGCAACACACGGTATACCAAGTGAACGTAATGCCCATCCGCACACCAGTAACGAACTGATCGCCGTTGTTCATAATGGCATCATTGAAAACTACGAGGAGCTACGCAGCAGGCTAACTAGTTCAGGCTATGTCTTTACTTCGGATACCGACACCGAAGTAATTGCACACTTGATTCACTCTCATTACGCAAATAATAAAGACCTGCTGAAATCGACCCAAAGCGCTTTGGCAGAGTTGGTTGGTGCATATGCGATTGGAGTAATAGCGGCCGATAATCCAGATATTCTTATAGGCGCACGTAAAGGTAGTCCACTGCTATTGGGCGTGGGTGAAGGGGAATACTTCATCGCGTCCGATATGTCAGCGTTATTGCAAGTAACGCAAAAGGTTGTGTATCTGGAAGAAGGGGACGTGGTTGAGTTGGCGCTAGCTAACTATAAAATCTACGATGCCAAGGGTAACGCAATTGAGCGCCCAGTGAACATTAGTGAGTTGAACAATGAGAGTGTAGAGCTTGGAGAATACCAACACTACATGCAGAAAGAAATTCACGAGCAACCTCAGGCCCTAGCAGACACTTTGGAATCCGTCTGCAATAGCCAATCTTTGGTGCCGGGTATTTTTGGTGCCGAAGCTGCAAACTCATTCACACAAATAAACCGCATACTAATATTGGCTTGCGGAACTAGTAGTCACGCAGGGATGGTGGCTAAATATTGGTTAGAAGAAATTGCCGGCGTGCCGTGCACGGTAGAAATTGCCAGCGAATATCGCTATAGAGTAAGTGTGGCTGATCCGAAAACCTTGATCGTCACCATTTCACAATCAGGCGAAACTGCAGATACCTTGGCTGCACTCAACTATGCAAAAACAATGGGTCATTTACATACACTGGCCATTTGTAATGTGCCTGAAAGCGCAATTATTCGCCAATCCAAATTACGCTTTTTGACCAGAGCTGGACCAGAAATCGGCGTGGCATCAACTAAGGCGTTCACCACACAATTAGCCGCACTATTTTTGCTAACGTTGGTATTAGCAAAGCAACATGGCAAATTAAGCGCAAATCAAGAACAAGAACATTTGCATGATTTGCGCCACCTACCGAGTGCAGTACTTGCGGTATTGAAGGCCGAGCCTGAGATTGCAGAGTTGGCGAAACATTTCGCAGACAAACATCACGCATTATTTTTAGGTAGAGGTTTGCACTATCCAATTGCATTGGAGGGGGCGCTCAAGCTCAAAGAAATATCTTACATCCACGCTGAAGCCTATCCAGCTGGGGAGCTAAAACATGGACCTCTCGCTCTAGTGGATAGTGATATGCCAGTGGTTGCAGTAGCCCCGAACGATACGTTGCTTGAAAAGTTAAAATCAAACCTGCAAGAAGTGAAAGCAAGGGGCGGCAAATTGTATGTATTTGCCGATTCAGAAACAAAAATTCACTCTAGCGAGGGTGTGCATGTGATGCAAATGCCCGAACACGCAGGCTTTTTGAGCCCTATTCTGCACACGATTCCTTTGCAACTACTGGCATATTACGTTGCATTGCAAAAGGGAACTGACGTCGATAAACCGAGAAACCTTGCCAAATCGGTAACGGTTGAATAATTGGTTAAGTAGGAGTCGTTGCCACAACGTGGAGAAATCATATGGCGGTCATCGCCGTATTTAATCAAAAAGGCGGGGTAGGAAAAACAACTTCTACCTTGAATATCGTTGCAGGGTTAGCCATTGCCCAAAAGCACCCGATCGCCTTAGACATGGACCCACAGGGTTCATTGAGCATCGCCTCTGGCTTGAAAGATGCTCGCGCGCAAGAGCGCAACATGGCGACATTCTTTAAAGACAAAGTCCCGCTTGCCAACTTGCTTCATGAGACACCTGCAGGTTGGCAGATCATCCCCTCTTCAATAGAGCTATCTAAAATTGACGCCACCTATGGCAGTGACCCCAATGCAGCAAAGCTTTTAAAACAGGGACTGGGAGAGGAGTTGGCACTTACAGGTGCGCCAATTTTGATTGATTGCTGCCCAATGCTAGGGGTGCTCACGCTTAATGCACTGCTTGCGGCAGATCGAGTACTCATTCCAGTTTCGGCAGACTTTTTATCACAACAAGGTGTTCATCGCTTAGAGGCCGCTTTGAATGTGTTGGAGAAAAAGCTACAACGAAAATTTGAGCGAAGAATTGTGATAACAAGGTTTGACTCTAGGCGGAAGCTTTCCTACGACATCTACGACAAGCTGAGAGATCGCTATGGTTCACAGGTGTGCAACACTCGCATTGGCGAAAATGTGGCCTTGGCAACTAGCCCCATGCACGGTTTAGATATTTTTGCGTATGGTCCGCACACTCCCGGTGCGGCAGATTACAAAGCACTAACGATTGAGCTGATGAAAACGGGTTTTTTCGATAACTAAAATAATATATCTCAATATCGATTACTGCATCATTTCAAAAGCGGTACACGAACCACCCAACAGCCACAATGGCCGACAGTGCAATTACCATTAACCAAAAATTTCGCTTTCTCTGCTGCGTGGCAAAGTCGAGCAAGGCCGCTTCATATTGGGTAATCGGGTTCCCATTGAGCTGCTGATGAAGCAGGCGAGGAATTTGTGGTAACAAAGTAGCGTAGCGTGGTGCCTCAGCTTTTAGCGATTTAACAAATCCGCGCCAGCCAACCTGTTCACTCATCCAGCGCTCCAGCCAAGGCTTGGCGGTTTTCCACAGATCTAGTTCAGGGTCTAACTGCAAACCCAGACCCTCAATATTGAGCAGTGTCTTTTGTAGTAAAACCAATTGCGGCTGAATCTCCACACCAAAACGGCGAGAGGTTTGAAACAGGCGCAACAAAATCTTACCAAATGAAACTTCTTTTAGTGGCCGATCAAAAATTGGTTCACACACCGCGCGAATCGCTGCCTCCAGTTCATCTACACGAGTTTTAGCGGGCACCCAACCCGACTCGATGTGGACTTCGGCAACACGTTTGTAATCACGATTGAAAAAGGCGATGAAATTCTGTGCAAGGTAGTTTTTATCGACATCGTTTAGCGTTCCCATAATGCCGAAGTCCAAAGCGATGTAGCGGCCGTCACTGGCTACTTGGACATTACCCGGATGCATATCAGCATGGAAAAACCCGTCGCGGAATACCTGCATGTAAAAAATTTCAACTCCATCAGCGGCAAGTTTAGGAATATTGATGTTGGCTGCACGTAAAGCGTCAACTTGGCTAACTGGGATACCGTACATGCGCTCCATCACAATCACGTTGGTATCGCACCAATCCCAATACATTTCAGGAACGAGCAAAAGATTGGATTTCGCAAAGTTACGCTTAAGCTGGCTAGCGCAGGATGCCTCACGCATCAAATCGAGTTCGTCGTGAAGATATTTTTCAAACTCAGCCACAACTAATTTTGGCTTGAGACGTTTGCCGTCTTCCCAAATGCGCTCAATTAGGTCGGCACAAACAGCCAATAAGGCGAGGTCATGTTCAATTACATGGATGATGCCAGGGCGCAAAATCTTGACAGCAACTTCACGCCCGTCTGGCAAAACAGCGAAATGAACTTGTGCAACCGAGGCACTGGCAACAGGGGTTTCATCAAAACTTTGAAATACCGCAGAAAGTTTTTTCTTGTAGAGTGATTCCAACAGGGCAACGGCTTGAGCGGAGGGAAAGGGGGGCACTTGGTCTTGCAACTTAGCAAGCTCATCAGCTAAATCTGTAGGAATTAAATCGCGACGAGTAGAAAGCATTTGTCCAAACTTAACAAAAATTGGGCCGAGGCTTTCTAACGCAAGGCGTAGACGAACCGCTCTGGGAGCAGAAGTATTGCGGAAAAACAATATGAGATTGAGCGGAGTTTTTAACCAACGAGTACGCTCATGGGCAAGCAAAAACTCATCAAGGCCGAAGCGCAACACCACAAAAAATATCTTTAACAATCTGAGAATACGCATCATGAATTTAGTCGGTGATTGGACTGCAATGTGTTAATTGTACCAAGCGATATGAGTTAAAACGGAGTAAATAAAAACGGCGCGAGGTTGAGTCGCGCCGTCTTGGAAAAACAGATGCAAAGAAATCAAGAAACTTGCTGGATACCGCTTAGTAGCCAAACCGCTTTATCATCCTTGGTGTTTTTCTGTACATGCCAAATCTCGTCGAAATTTTCAGTAGCGCTATTATTTTCACTAAGTTGTCCGCTCATGCGTACGCTAGCTATAGCCATATCGTTTTCTGTGACAACTTCGAGTAGCTCTGCATTAACAGAAACAACGGTAGTGGTCTGAGGCGTATTGTCACGTTCAGCAAACTGCATTGAAACTTCTGCATACATTTCAGGCGTGGTGTATTCGCGAATGTCGTTCAAATCCTTACGATCATTAGCGGCTTGTAGGCGAATAAACGAAGTCTTGGCGCTACGCAAGAAAGCATCAACTGGAAAATCGCTTGGAATATTGCCAACAGAAGGAGCTGCAGTGATAGCGGACGCGCTTCCAGACACGGCTTGGGGGGCAGGGGCAGATACGCCGGCATAAGGCGCTCCTGCTCCTGCATACTGCATCGCAGGCTGCTGTTTTTTACGGAACATCGAAATAAGTAACATGATCACGGCGCCAGCGGCCAAGGCCATCAAAATGCCGCCCATCGCACCACCTAAGCCACCCAGGCCACCAGCGAACATCGCGCCCAGACCAGCACCAATGGCTAGGCCAGCCAGAGGGCCAAGCCACTTGTTGCCCGTAGACGCTGGCGCGGCGGCTGGCTGCGCAGGCGCAGCAGCAGGTGATTTTTGTGTTTGCTGAGGAGACATAGAGCGTTGTTTGCCGATAGAACCGCCACCGCCAAAGCGCTTAGCTTCAGCCGTTGTTGCCAGCAAAGAGAGAGTGGAAAGAACAATCGTTAAAAGTAACAAAAAGCGTTTCATGTGATTCCTCAAAAAAGTTGAAAACGGGCGCGAGTATAACAAGACGCTACCTCTAAATTGTGACAATGTCTAAAATTTCAAGGTAACGCTTAGAACAATGGCTGTGAAACAAAGTTCAATAATTCGCCACTGACAGGGTGAGTAAAACTCAAAAGACAGGCATGTAAAAGTAAACGGGGGGAGCTAACCATATCACCATATAGCGCATCACCTAAAATTGGATGGCCAATAGCGGCCATGTGTAATCGTAATTGATGGGTGCGGCCAGTCACGGGGATAAGCGAAATGCGGCTGGTGTTGCTGGCATCATCAAATGCTAGCAAGGAGTAGCGCGTGAGTGAAGGCTTGCCTATTTGGAGATCTACTTTTTGCAAAGGACGATTAGGCCAGTCCGCAATAAGAGGCAGGCCAACCTCACCATTGACTGAGGTAAGTCTCCCAGCAACAATCGCTACATAGCGTTTTTCTACCTTGCGCTCGCGAAACAGTTTAGATAATGATCGCTGCATTTCGGCTCCGCGCGCGAAAACCATCAAGCCAGAGGTTGCCATATCAAGGCGATGCACAGTGAGTACATCACTATAAATTTGCTGTAGCTGAGTAGAAAGACAATCTTGTTTATCTTCACCGCGTCCGGGCACGGAGAGCAGTCCAGCAGGCTTATTGACGATAAGTAAGTGTGGATCTTGAAAAACGAAATCCAATTCAACCATAAACTAACTTAGGCTTTTTTGACAAATTCAGTTTTTAATTGCATTGAGCCAATGCCATCAATTTTGCAGTCGATGTCATGGTCGCCATCCACTAGGCGAATATTTTTTACTTTGGTACCAACTTTAACTGTTGAAGAAGAGCCTTTCACTTTCAGGTCCTTAATCACGGTAACGGAATCGCCATCAACTAGCACATTGCCGAAAGCGTCTTTAAATACGCGCTTTTCCTCGCCACCCTCAGATGCGGCCGCAATAGGCCATTCATAGCTACACTCTGGGCAAACATAATTCTCGCCATCTTCATAAGTAAAAACGGAACCGCATTTGGGACATTCTGGTAGCTTGCTCATCGTGATTTCTCTTTAAGTAAATTATTTTTTGGTTGGATCAACATGACTTGGTTTACGCCCAGTAATTTCTGGATAGCTCAAGCCGCCATGAAACTGATGGCAAGAATCGCAATGGCTAGCGACCTTATGGTTGGTTTCTTTATCTCCCACATGACATTCTCGGCATTTCTCAATATCAGGCATGGAAACGTCAGAACTAGATTTAGATATGGACTTGTCATGACACTTATCGCACGGAGTGACCGTATGTTTGCTGTGGGAAAACTTTGCTCGTGGGAACCATTTGTGGTTGATTTTAACAGGTGCAAATTCCCACGGTGTATCAACAGAATCATGACCACTAATTTCATGGCACTCACCACAGCCCATGTTTTTTCTGAAAACAGAAGACTTCAGAACATTGTGGCTTAAACGGCTAATGCAATTCAACGTTCGTTGAACGTTATTGCCCTTAAGGTCAGCGCAGTCAGATTGTGGGAGAGTGCCCATATTTGAATATTGGAAGAGTAAAAATTGATTCACGTCACTTTCAACTTTACTAACAGAGCCATGAGGAACCAAGCCAAACATGGGATCTCGATAGAAAATTTCATGGCAACCAGAGTGCTGGCAATCTCGCTGCATTTTAATTGGGGCGAAATTTTTACTAGCGGGACTGCTACGGTGGCAGCTTTCGCAAACCATGACCGTTTTCCCCTCTCGGCTAGAAAGCCCTTTGGGGTTTAGATGGGCTTGATGTGAAAATTTAAGACCATTATGCTCACGAATCTCGAGCTTATCTTTGAGCAACAAACGTAGCTCATCTGATGCTTCATTTTCGGCGGGTAGTGAAACATGAAAACTCGGGTGTGCAGACTTAAAGTTCCCAACATTGCTACGGGCTGTATCAGGCTTTTGTTTTTTTAGGTTGGCATGGCAGCTGATACAGCGAGTGGAACTATGGAGCGTAAGCCCAAATTTACCGTTGTGATCGACATGGCACTTGGTGCAACCCATCTTTTCTGAATCCTTTGCCCGAACGGCCTCACCCTTAAAATGGCTTCGAATATTAGCATGACACTCAAGGCAGGTATTATTGTCGATAGCTGTGAAAGCTTGACGATGGCAATTCGAGCACTTTGAACCAAATACATCGTGTCCTTCAGACAGCTCGCCAGGACGTAAAGCATCAGTCATTGTGACAGGTAGCTTTGCTTGCCAAGTATCCAAACTCGAAGAAATCTTAGGCAGCAAGGGAAGAATTAAAAATAGCAATAGAATGAAAGCTGCGAGGGCGATGCTAATCCTACGCTTGCTATAACCTAAGGAGGCGATGGTGCGCGGAGATCGCTTATGCATCTCATTAATTCGCGCCCGATCAAGTCGATGGTTTTCTAATAATTCAATAGATACCGCGAGATCAAATTCTGGTGTTGTGGGTACCACAATAATTTCATAAGGCCCAAGCTCAATATGAGTGCCCGCGGCGAGGGGAACGACATGCGTCAATGCGCCATTAACAACAACTTCTGAGCTTTTTTCGCATTGCAAATAAAGAGCGCCATTGTCGGTGCGTCTGATAGTGGCATGATGCAAATAAACCAAATGATCCGCTAGGTGAATTTTACATGACGCGCCACGGCCGACGTCGAGCGTGTCGCCGCTGACCATGCTCTCGACGGCAATAGCGGTGCCTTGCTGATTGCGCGTTACATGAGTGACTAAGCAAGAAATCATACGGCTACCAGTAAAATAAAATGGTAAAAACATGAACGCACAGCGCTGCCATCAACGCCACAGAAAATGGCACATGCAAATATAGCCATGCGTCCATCCGCGCTTTCAGCATGACAACTGTGCGTGCACGATTAACAAGAGATGCCTTGCGTAAAACTAAGGCATATAAATCTTGCATCACTTTAATCTGTTCATTCTTTACGTATTTGGCCCCGAAAGCTTTTATTTGTTGTGCTGCATAGGTTGTGGGACAGTTGCGCTGTGTACCGGTAAGCATCTGATATAAGTTCGATCCAATGCGAGTTTCTTGGCGAGATTTCAGAAGTAGCTGATTAACATCATCAGGCATTTCTAGCCCACGAATACGTGCCAATTCATCAAGTTCAGCGATCTGTTTAATGATTCCATCTAGTGTGTCCTGGCCTAACACTTGAGTCATGATGCGCGGGTAGAGCGTGTACAAATACAGGCCATAATAACCACTGACGGATGTGATCAAGACTAGCGCGTAAGTAAGCGTGTGAACGCTCCAGCTGAATCTGAAACCGGTATGTAAAGTGGCCAAGACGAGGAGAGTGCCACCCAAATAAATGTGGGCAGAGAGCCAACCTTGCAGTGTTACACCAAAACGCCAACTGGTGCGCAATCGAACGGCGCGGCGGTCTTTGAGTTGGGAAGGGGATGAATTGGCATCTCTAGCGCGGCGCTCTAGCTGTTGCGGTGGGCAGCGCTTGTTAAATCCATAAAAGAACAGTATCAATACGAGAATGGCAGAGCTGATGCCGAGTGTGTAACCTAACACTGTGCCACCGTAGGGTGACGAAGTATCAGAATCGATAAGTGCAAATACCAAAATGGCAAAGGTAATAATCACACTACTCAATTTGAAATAGCGATTGTCGGCGTAAGTTAATACGGTAGGACGCTGAATCCAGCCCATTAAAGGTCTCCGAATATTTGCTTCAATTTAAGCATTTTTTACAAAACTCAAAAACTCTTCAGGTCCAACTCGTATTGCTGCACCGGTTGGACAATAACGAACACAGGCAGGACCATCCACCAAGTTTTTGCACATGTCACACTTCACGGCTTTTTTGTTTACGGTAGGGTCATCAATGGAGAGGTTGATGTTTTTTGTTTCGCCAAATAAGGCTTCCCAAATACCACGTTTTTTTTGCTTCTTTTCAATGGCCATCTGAATTACGGAATAAGGGCAATTGCGTTCGCAATTGCCGCAGCCAATACAACTGTCGTTGATAAACACTTCACCGTTGATCGAGCGATGAATCGCATCGGGTGGGCAGTCTTTCATGCAGTGGGGGTGCTCGCAGTGGCGACAGGATGAAGGCACATGAATATCTTGATAGGTTGCACCAGCTTCTCGATTGAGACGAGACACGCCGCCGTGTATGTCTGCGCAAGAGGTTTCACAGTTGTTGCAGCGAATACAACGAGAGTAGTCGATCAACAAAACATCGGTTGCTTCCCCCACACCCTGTTGCATTAAAAACTGTACCAAACCACTGAATTGGCTATTTTGATGGGCCTCGGCTGTACGAACCTGATCCATGTAGCGGTTGCCAACCGAGGCGCGGATGCCGGCATGCTGATCCAATAGAGCCTTGGCGCGATCTGCCTGCAACAGCACAACCTCGGTGGGAGACGCTGCCTTGACGGTGGCAGAGCGCGGCGTATCAGAAACCAATGCCATCTCACCGACAAAGTTTCCTGCAGAGATATAGTCCAGCACGACATCTTTGCCATCCACCTTGCAGGAGATCATCACTGAGCCGCGTTGGATCATGTATAGGCCGTCAGCTGGATCGCCTTCATGAAATAAAACTTCGCCGGTGGCAAAATGCTTTTCTTCTGCCGAACGGACCAAGTCATCTAGCTCAGTGTCGGCAAGGCCGATGGCTAAATAGCCTTGCAAAACCCGCTTAAGTGCAACCTCATCGAGCTTTTTATGAATGTTCTCTATGGTGCTTAATAATCGCAACATTGCACGTCGAGGGGTTTCAATCAGCACACAATCTTTGCCCGCAATGACCGTGGCTGATCTGCGGCGACCAGACACCAAGCTCATCTCACCAAAAAAATTACCGGCCGATAATTGAAAGGCCGTTGTGCCGCCGTCTTTCGTTTCAGTCTCGATGGTAACCGTGCCGCCAAGGATGGAATAAAAACTATTGCTATAGTCATTGCGTCTAAAGATGATTGTATTTTCAGTAGGACAGCTCACCTGACTATCAAGAACAAACTCACGCAACTGAAGCGAGGTCATCGAAGTCCACAAGGGAATACGCTCGCGAATAAGCGCAATGCCTTCGCTAACGGAATTTAACTCACTCATGCATGCAAATTTTTGTTGCAACAAAGGCTGGTCAGCCGGTTCAATGACATTGCCGAGGATATATTCAACTACCTCGAATCCTTGATTCATCGCCTGTTTAATCAGCGGATAACCCGCTAAAGTGCCAATTACATATAAGCCGCTTACGTTTGATTCATATTGATCGGAAAGCTGTGGCATGGCATTGGGGTCGCTATTCGGAAACTGCACACCAAAGCTTTCTACCAAGGCTCTTGGTGGTGAGGCACCCAAGCGAGCAACAATGCGATGACAGGCAATTTTTTCCAATCCTTGTGGCGTATGTGCAACAAATAAAAGTGGAAAACTGTCGCTACTGCAAGAAATTTTATCTGGCAGCGTGTTTACGCGGGTTTCAATTTTCCCGTCTTTGATGGCTGCCATTAGCAACTCAACGTTGGCATCTTTGCAGCGCCCAAACTTTTCTTGGCGGTTAATTACGATGACTCGATTTTGTTCTGCCAAGGCAAGCGCGTTTTCTACGCCGGCATCACCTGCACCAACGACAACAATGGTCTCGTTGCGATATGCGCTAGCATCTTCAAGTTGGTATTGCACGCCGGGTAAGTTTTCGCCCTCAATATTTAGCTTGTGAATATTTCCCTGCACACCAATGGCCAACACAACACATTCTGCAGAAACAAGACCTCCATTCGCTAACACAATTTGGAAGTCACCACGTCGGCCAGAAATACCTGTGACAGCCGCGTTGACTTGAAAATTCACTTTTTTCGCAGCCACTTCCTCACTCCAACGCTGCAATAAAGTTTCACGAATTGCGGCTTCGAAAAAAATGGTGCTGCGCAAAGGTAAGTGGGCAGGCTCAGCCATAATGGGCTTGCCCTTTTGATAGTGATACAGGGTGTTTGCCAGCTGGGGCGCGGCTTCTAAAAGAATATGCGACACACCTAGCTCGGCGGCATGGCATGCAGCAGATAGACCCGCTGGGCCTCCACCTACAATCGCAATTTTGAATTTTTCAGACATTCGTTATTGAGTAAACTTTCGACAGCTAGGGCTCGTCCAGTTTGTATTATCTTAAAATTCAGAGGGTTGAATTATGTCCCCATCATATCCCTAGGGCAACAAGGACTATTTGATTGGGCATAAAAATGGCCAATCGCCATCTAAGCGATCGGCCAATTAATAGTGGCAGAATTAGTGTTAGTTAAAGTTTATAGCCACGATGCACAGCTACTACGCCACCTGTCATGTTGAAGTACTCAACGCGCGATAGGCCAGCATCAATCATCATTTGCTTGAGCTCTTCTTGACTTGGGTGCATGCGGATGGACTCAGCTAGATACCGATAACTCTCTGCATCACCTGCGATGAGTTCACCCATCTTGGGGAGTAGTTTAAAGGAATAGAGGTCGTAAGCTTTTTCTAGCGGTTTAACCACTTTAGAAAATTCCAACACAATCACGCGCCCACCCGGCTTGAGCACACGGTGCATTTCACGTAATGCAGCCTCTTTGTGAGTAACGTTACGCAGTCCGAAAGCGATGCTCACGCAATCAAAATAATTGTCGGGGAAGGGTAGATGTTCAGCATCACATTGTGTGGTTGGCGTGGCAATGCCCTCATCTAGCAAACGATCACGACCTACGCGCAGCATGGCATTGTTAATGTCGGTGAGCACGACCTGTCCGCTACTGCCTACTTTTTTCAAAAACAAGCGAGATAGGTCAGCTGAGCCACCCGCCACATCGAGCACACGATTGCCTTCATGCACGTTGGCTAAACCTACGGCAAAGCGCTTCCAAATACGGTGAAGGCCAGCCGACATCAGGTCATTCATGATGTCGTATTTGCTCGCAACGGAAGTGAACACGCCCGCTACGCGTTTAGCCTTTTCAGTCTCATCAACGGTTTGAAAACCAAAATGGGTATTGGCCATTTTTCTGTCCCAATCTATATATTATTTGGTCGCGTCACGTGATGCGCCTGCCGCCTTGAGTTGTTCCAAATAGGCATCCCACATTGGCGCTTGGTTTTTGCCCATTTCGACTAGGTATTCCCAAGTATAAAGTCCGCTGTCATGACCATCGTCAAAAACGATATTGATGGCGTAACTTCCGGAAGGTTTGATTTCGGTAATGCCAACATTACGCTTGCCAACCTGCAGGGTTTCTTGACCTGGGCCGTGGCCGCGCACTTCAGCGGAGGGCGAGTAAACACGTAGTAATTCAAACGGGAGCTTATAGGTCGCTCCATCGTCGAAGGTGAGTTCAAGAACTTTTGATTGTGAATGTAGTGTGATTTCAGTTGGGTTCATAGTGAGCGTATTTTCTTTAGTAGTGCGGTGGTAGAGCGTTCATGTAAGAACGGAATGCTGTGTACGATGCCGCCCCATGCCAACACTTCGGTGCTACCGACAATGTTTTCTGGCTTCCAATCGCCGCCTTTGACCAAGATGTCTGGCTTGCAAGTGAGGATCAGATTAAGAGGCGTGTCTTCTTCAAATAGTAGAACTAAGCTGATGGCTTCGAGCGCAGCCAAAACCGCCATGCGGTCTTGCTCTGCGTTAATAGGGCGATCATCGCCTTTGCCTAAGCGCTTTACTGAGTCATCGCTATTGACGCCAAGGATAAGCGAAGCGCCTAGCGCGCGGGCCTGTGCCAGATAAGTAACATGGCCGCGATGCAATACATCGAAACAGCCATTTGTAAAAACCAAAGGGCGTGGCAGCGCAGCAACGCGTGCGGCTAGCGTAGAAGCATTGCAAATCTTATTTTCAAAAGCTGGGGTCGCGTACATTTTGGAATGTCTCTAAAAGTGCAAAATTTTGAGCAATGCAATATTGCAACAACATCTGTACTTTAAGTTAGTCAATATATTCAAATACTTTGACAACCTGTTTGACGTCAGCCGTGGTGCTGGCAATATCGGCAGCAATTTTAGCTTCTGCGTGAGTGGTTAAGCCAAGCAGATAAACGACGCCTCGGCTAGTTGCGACCTGAAAAGTGGCCGTCTGCACAGATTTATTTTTACCCAAGCGAGACTTAATGTTGCTAGTAATGTTGGCATCGGTACGACGCGCAGCACTATCGCGCAACGCGCCAACTACCACTTCATTCGCGGTCTTTTTAACATTAGGCACGGCGCGCACAATGCGTTCAGCTTCGGCTTTGATGTCGTCGCTCAGCGCATCGCCGGTAATCAGTACAAAGCGGTTATAGCTAGTAATGTTGATTTGGCTAGTATCTTTATATTTTTCTAGAATGCGTTCAGCGGCTGTTTTTTCAATCGTGGAGTCTTCTAGTTGTGTACCAGCGGTACGGCGATCGGCCGCACTCTTCTTGGCAAAACTTGTACAGCCTTGCGAAGTAAACATAACAACGGTGATGAGTGCTAAAACGAGATAACGCATTATTCTCCTCCAAAAAGCAGATGGTCGATGACATCGCACAGACAGTGGATGGTAAGTAGGTGAACTTCTTGAATTCGTGCGGTGCGCTGTGTAGGTACGCAAATATGGAAATCGTTTGCGTTGAGCATGGCACCCATTTTGCCGCCATCTCGGCCCGTTAAAGCAACCACAACCATGCCGCGTTCATGTGCGGCACTAATGGCTTCCATCACGTTAGTTGAATTGCCGCTAGTTGAGATGGCGATCAACACGTCACCTTCTGCGCCCAGCGCGCGCACCTGCTTAGAAAAAATCAGGTTGTAGTCATAATCATTGGCGATGGAGGTAATCACCGAACTATCAGTAGTCAGGGCAATCGCTGGAAGACCCGGGCGCTCCACTTCAAAACGATTGATCAGTTCGGCAGCAAAATGTTGCGCATCTGCGGCCGATCCACCATTGCCGCAAGCTAATATTTTGCGATCATTTAACAGGGCGCTGACCATCGCTTGTGCGGCATCAGCAATCGGTTTGGTCAATGCGTTTTTACTGTCTAACTTAACTTGAGCGCTATCGTCGAAATGCTCGGCTACTCGGGCAATTAAGGTCATGGGTTTAATCTCTAAAGAATGATTGCTACAAAGTGGGGACGAATATTACCCGAATCAAGCCGCAAAGGCATTTTTGAGCCACTCAATTTGCTCATTGCCATCAATGAGTAAAGCATCAAAGCGACAAGGGGGAATAGCCTTAAGTGTGCCAAGGTAAAGTTGGGTGGTGGATGAGCTTGGTTTGTTTGCGGTGTTCAATGTTAGCGGCTACTCCACCAAATTAACAGTTGCTACGCTTAACCACCTCGACGAAAACGAGGGTTTGGCCTCTTGTATGATTAAATCATTTCTCCGAAGCGACTACCGAAATTACTATCAATCAGCTTCAGTCCGTGCTGCTGTAAACAAATTGCCGCAGCGCGCTCAGCCTGCGCTTCAGATTCTATTTGCTTGGCGATGTTAAAGAGCCTTCTGCGGCAGCGGCTTCAGCGGCTTCTTTTTCAGCCTTGGCGGCGGCTTTGGCTTCGTTGAGTGCGGCTAGAGTTTCAGAGGTTAGGCCCATGCCCTGTTTAAAAAAAGCGGGCATTGCTTCGCGGGTAAATTGCTGATTTCTTAAACTTACTTTTCCAGTTACGCCATCCAAAGGCAAAGCCGAAGAAATTTTGTTGGTAAGCAAAATATGCACTAAACGATAAGCGTCAATGCCTAATGCGTATAGGCGATCCAAGTTTGGTTCGGGCGCCGAAGATTTACGTTGATATGCCATCACCGCGGGGTGGTCTGGTTGCAACAACCAGGGCATGTCCACAAAATGGATTTCGTTTAAGTCAAAATTGGCAAGCTTGTCTGCATTGCCAATAAACACTTGTGAAGTTCCATATACCGGCAAATTAGGATTTAAATAGGTGCGCATGAGCCGCGCTTTTTCGTGATCTACAGCCAGAAAAACCATATTTCCCGGGGCAATTAAATCAGGTAGCGGACGATCGGGCGTGATTTTTTCGCCAGTTGGAGAATAGAGCTGGGGGTGCTTGGGCACTTTACCATTTGGCCAAGGCTCTACAGGTAATTTGGTGAGCACCTGAAAATCATCTTTAAATACCACGTCAGCAGTGACTTTGCCACCGAGGGCTTTCCACTCCTCGGCAAATGCTGCAGCAAGGCGCTTAGAAACCGCAGTGCCAGAGCTGATGATTGTCGCATAGTGCAATTCTGCATTCGCAGCGAGTACGGCAACTTGGCGTGCCTCCTGTTCTGTTGGCAAACCAAAGGAAAACAGTCTGCGCTGATCGAGAGTTGTCTCAAAAGAATTTAAAGCCAAGGTCGGAATGATTACCTCCGAATAGTTAGCAAGTGCCCCTGCGCCATCACGGGTTAGCGGGCCAACTGCAGCCATTGCACCGTTTATGTGAGCTTGGCGAAAAGCGGTGACGATCTCTTTTGCTTCATCTGCTGTGGCATAAATGCGCACGGGCAAACTTTGTTGCTGTGCCGCCGCGGCATTAAAACCTTGTTGCACCATTTCGGCGTATCGCTTCAATGCGGGGGATTTAGATTTGAGCGGTAACAACAAAGCGATATGAGGAGATGGATGATCCGCAACCAATTTAGGCAATTCAGGAGTGCCTGTGGGGGCGGCGGCAATCGTTGTTGTTGTAACAGGAGCAGCGGCTACGGGTTGGTCTTGAGTGGCATTGGCGCTAGCGCTCACGTATAGTGCCGCTAGAAATAAAAAAACAAAGGAAAACCGTTGCATAGTGGCCACAAGCAAAAATTAGAATGCGCATTATATGTAGTTGCCACCCCGATAGGGAATTTGCGTGACATTACCTTGCGCGCCTTAGATGTACTTACTTCCACCGACGTGATTGCCGCCGAAGATACCCGCAACACCTCACATCTGCTCACGCATTACAACATCAGTGCCAATCGTTTGTTGGCGTTGCATCAACATAATGAACGTGGTGCGGCAGAAAAAGTCATTGCGCTGTTACAGCAAGCACAGACGGTTGCTTTAGTAACGGATGCGGGCACACCTGCGGTGAGTGACCCCGGTGCGGTGGTAGTCGAGGCCGTATTGGCGGCGGGTTTTCGCGTTATCCCCGTGCCGGGCGCGAGTGCGGTGGTTGCTGCGCTTTCTGCATCCGGCTTAACTGCGCCACACTTTTTGTTTTACGGTTTTTTGCCAAACAAATCGGGTGCGCGCCGCACCGTTTTAGAAAACTTAATCGAGCATCCTTACACCCTGGTTTTCTATGAAGCCCCTCACCGCATCCTAGAGTGTGTGGCCGATCTGCAAGCCGTGTTTGGTAACGAGCGTGAGATTGTCTTGGCGCGTGAAATCACCAAACTATTTGAAAATATACACCGCTGCAAATTAGGTGAAGCGATGGCGTGGTTGAATAGCGACGCCAATAATCAACGCGGCGAGTTTGTGTTATTAGTGCAAGCAGCACCTGCGAAAGCCGAGGGGCTTTCTGCTGACATCGAAAAAACGTTAACGTTGTTACTGCAAGAATTGCCACTAAAACAAGCCGTGCAATTAGCGGTGAAAATTACGGGCGGCAATAAAAACGAGCTGTATCAACGGGCGCTGGAACTTAAAGACTAGCCCGATAAATTATAAGAAGTAGCGGTTGAATCTCGCACCTATCGTTCGAACCTACAGAGCTTAGCCATGACTGAACAACGTTTAGAAAAAATTGAAATAAAACTCAGCTTCCAAGAAGATTTGGTCGAGGAACTGAACAAGACCGTGTATCAGCAGCAACAAAAAATCGAACGCTTAGAGACGATGTGTCAGTCACTGGCTCAACACGTGCAATCCCTCTCGGCAGCTCGTAATGACGGGGGAATGCTTACGAATGAAAGACCGCCGCATTATTGAAATGCGGTCGGTACACTTTAATGGTGCAGCGCTTTATCCAGTGAGTGGAGAAATTTTTCAGCGTCGTGTTGTGTTACGTAATATTTCACTGTTGCGCCGGTCATTAACTTAGGACAGGAGTTCACCAACTCCATCGGAATCGGATATTTGCCTGTAGCGATTGCGTCGGTTAAAAACTTTAAGCGATTTCCAGCGTCCTCCAAGGTAAGACAGAAGTGATGTTCATCATCGGTGATGCTGATACTCTTGATGCCAACATGCATAACCGATTGGCAGTGAAAGCGTTTCTTGGACATTCTATTTCTCCTGAGTTGCCTTACGTTTTATGAATGCGCGGCAGTCTGCGCGTCGGTATCTGCTATGTCAAACCACTGAGACTGGAAGTGAAGTGCATTCAACTTTGCTCGTGCCTGCTAAAATGCAGACGATGAATACTTCTGCCACAACAAATTCACCCGCTATCACGATCACTCAACGCAAGGTCGTACTCGCTGCCTGCTTTGGCACGTTCTTGGAGTGGTACGACTTTCTGACCTTCGCTTCGTTAGCGACCTATTTTAGTATTTTGTTTTTCCCGCCAGATAATCCAACCGCAGCGCTATTAGCCAGCCTTGCCACTTTTGGCGTAGGGATGTTGGTTCGCCCGCTGGGCGCGGCGGTATTTGGCTCTCTGGGTGATAAATATGGTCGCCGCCCCATTTTTATTGCGACGATTTTTTTGATGGGTGTCACGACTTTTGCAGTGGGCTTGTTGCCAACCTATGCGCAGGTGGGCATGTTGGCACCCGCGTTGCTGTTGGTGTTGCGTTTGCTACAAGGTTTTGCCGTAGGTGGTGAGATCGGTGGGGCGGCCGTTTATCTCACTGAGCACGCGCCAAACAATCGTCGCGGTTTTTATACCAGCGTGCTGCAACTGATGGGCCCGCTCGGCATCATGGCATCCACCTTGCAAATCGTATTGCTGCAATATTGGTTGAGCGCGGCAGAGTTTGCCGAGTGGGGTTGGCGCGTGCCGTTTTTGTTGTCGATCGTATTGCTACTCATTTCGCTCAAGTCGCGCATGAACATGATTGAATCGCCCGTGTTCAATCAGCTAAAAGAAAGCAATGAATTAGCCAAAGCGCCGCTGCGTGAATGCCTAAAAGATCGTCGTACTTTAGGGCGCATGGCGCTGTTATTCTTCTGCATTTCGGCGGGCGGTTCGTTGTTGTTTTTTTCCTCGCAGGTTTACACCAGCGTGTTTCTAAAAAGCGTGGTGAAGCTCGACTCGCAGTTGGTTGGAACGCTGGTCATGCTCAGCACACTGGCATTATTTCCGCTGACCATTTTCTTCGGTTGGCTATCAGATCGCGTTGGGCGCAGACCGATCATGCTTAGCGGATTGTTAATTGGGGCGATTGCCATCCTGCCAGTTTTTAGTGGCTTGTTGCATTTCGGCAATCCAGAGTTAACTAAATTTAATCAATTGGTTACAGTAAAATTGATGGGCGAGAATTGCCACTACAATCCATTCGTCAAACCGCGTAATGCCTGTGAGAGCAATCAAGAGTGGCTCACTAAACAAGGCGTGGTGTACGAGTTGGAAGAGCGTGCAGGAATCGCTGCGCAAGTGACAGTGCAAGGGCAAGCTGTAGTTGAAGGCTTCAACGTTAATGAGATAAAGCAAACGCTGCAAGCAGCAGGGTGGCCAGAAAAAGCCGATGCGCAGCAAGCTAATTTACCGGCAATCGTCGGGCTGTTGCTGATTTTGGTTGTAGCCTTGGCGCTGATTACTGGACCGCAAACGGCGGTGTTGGCCGAGCTTTTTCCTGCGCGTACGCGTTACACCGCTGCGGCGCTACCACATAACTTGAGCGCGGGCTGGATAGGTGGCATGTCGCCTTTCATGGTCACGCTGATCGGCACGCGTATGGGCGACGTATCGCTGGGGGTGTGGTATCCAGCGGGTCTACTGAGTTTGGCGTTTGTGGTGGGTCTGCTATTCTTGCCGGAGACGCGCAATACGCCGCTAGAACATTAAGTTGATTGGAAGATGAATATGGAAATCAAACTCACCCGTCCTGACGATTGGCATTTGCACTTACGTGATGAGGCACTGATGAAATCGGTGCTGCCAGATACTGCCCGTCAATTTGCGCGCGCCATCGTCATGCCTAACTTGCGCCCGCCCGTCACAACGACCGAGCAGGCACAGGCTTACCGTTCACGAATTATTGCAGCGCTGCCAACAGGTGCAAAGTTTGAGCCCTTGATGACCTTGTATCTAACTGACAACACTAGTGCAGAAGAGATTCGCAAAGCCAAGCTAAGCAGTATCGTGCATGCAGTGAAGCTGTATCCAGCAGGTGCGACGACCAATTCCGACGCAGGCGTCACCGATCTACGCAAGACCTACGCCGCATTAGAGGCAATGCAGGAGTGTGGAATGCCGTTGCTAGTGCATGGCGAAGTGACTGCTAGTGACATCGACATCTTTGATCGCGAAGCCGTGTTTATTGAAAAAGTACTCGAGCCATTATTAAAAGACCTGCCGAATTTGCGCGTTGTGTTTGAGCACATCACAACACGAGAGGCGGTACAGTTTGTTGTTAGTGCAAGTGAAAATGTTGCTGCGACAGTTACCGCGCATCATCTTCTTTACAACCGCAATGCAATGTTGGTTGGCGGCATTCGCCCACATTACTATTGCCTGCCTGTGTTGAAGCGTGAGATGCATCGTGAGTCTTTAATACAAGCGGCGACTAGCGGTAGTAAACAATTTTTCCTCGGTACCGATAGCGCGCCGCACGCGCAACACACCAAAGAAAATGCTTGTGGTTGTGCAGGATGCTATACCGCGCACGCGGCGATTGAGTTGTATGCTGAAGCATTTGATGCCGCTGGGGCACTGGATAAATTAGAAGGCTTTGCTAGCTTTTATGGCGCTGATTATTATCAATTGCCACGCAATAGCGACATCATCACTCTAAGCAAAGAAGAGTGGCAGGTTCCTGCTACGGTTGGTTTTGGAGAGCATCAGTTAGTACCATTGCGTGCAGGTGAAAAAATGCAGTGGAAGTTACAGTAAGCATCATGCCAAGTGACGAAATTCTCCGGCAAGATATGCACATGCTGGAAATGGAAATCGAGCGACATTGCATTGCCCTGCGTTTGGAATGCGTTGATCAAAATAATGTGCAATTATTTGTAAATGAGCTTTTCCAAAACATGGAAAAACTCAAAAAAGCTGCACGCATGGGCGATCATGTAGCGCAAGCCAAGGTTGAAATATTTAGCATGGCGATGATGATGCACAGCACCAACATCAAGTTGTTGGGTTCAGGCTACATTGCTCAAATTGACCAACTCATTCCAAGTGAAGGTGCCTGGGTAGTCATCGCAAAGGCTATCTGGCGCGAACTCGGCAATCGCCATCCGGCAATTTAGTTATTGGATATAAGTTATGCCTCTCGAACATTACCTTGATACTTACCCTGTCATAGGGGAAAGAGTTTTTTTGCATGGTTCTTGCCAAGTTATCGGTGAGGTGAAAATCGGAGATGACAGCTCGATTTGGTGTAATGCTGTGTTGCGTGGTGACGTGAACCGTATCGAGATTGGGCACCACTCCAACGTGCAAGATTTAACTATGTGCCACGTGTCGCACAAGACACCCGAGAATCCCGAAGGATCGCCACTGATTATTGGTGATTATGTAACCGTCGGGCACTCGGTGATTTTGCATGGTTGCCGTATCGGTAACGAGTGTTTAATCGGTATGGGTTCGATAATCATGGACGACGCAGTGATTCCAGATCGAGTAATGATTGGTGCGGGGAGCCTTGTTTCGCCAAATAAGAAATTAGAATCAGGAATGCTATACATGGGCCGCCCGGCGAAGGCGGTACGGCCACTGACTGAAGAAGAGATCGCCTATTTAAAATACTCCGCAGAACACTACATGCGGGTAAAAAATAACTATTTAGACGGAAGCAAAAAGTAAGCAGAAAGATTGTTGAAAATGACAACCAAAAATCAAGAAGAAATTTTTCGCGCTAAAGTAAATTTGGAAACTTCCACAATACCGTGGAAAGAATTGCAGCGCTTCTTTGCTAGCGGCTCAGCGATTTTTGTTGCAGCAGATTTAGATTTAGTCGAAGTCGCGTTTCAAATTTCGGAAGATAACAAAGCACTCGTTGCCCAATGGCTTGAGCAGGGAAAAGTCGCTCAGGTTACTGACGATCAAGCGCGCACTTGGTTTGATGTGGATGCTGAAGTGTGGGCGGTGGTCGTCAGCCCTTATGTGCTAATTCAGGAAATGAAAAATGTATTACATAGTTGAAAGCATAAAATCATTTGAGCCGGCGGCAACGGATCTAGATGCGGCAGTCAAACGCAATGGTTTTGGCGTGTTGCATGTGCATGATATTGGTAACACGTTACGCGGCAAGGGCGTTGAATTCGAAAATCAGTGTCGAGTATTTGAGGTGTGTAATCCAAAAGAAGCTTCTAAAGTGATGGCTGCTGATATGCGATTAAATATGGCATTACCTTGCCGCATCTCGATTTATACCGAAAACGGCAAAACTATGCTGGGCATGATTAAGCCGAGTGGTATTTTGTCGGCTCTATCGCAAGAGCCCTCCTTGGCGATTGTCGCCAAGGAAGTAGAAGCGAAAACAATGCAGATGATTGATGAAGCTAAGTAATATTTTCTCTCGATTCAAAAATTACCTTGCGAGGAATTGGCGCTCACTCGCTACCAACGTCGTCATTATTTTGGTCGTGGTAGTTGGCATGCGCCTGTGGCAGCAGCGCGATGTAGTGTCCGGCCCAGCTCCGGCTTTGCCCGGCGTGGTTTGGAGTGGCCAGCCTACGCTGGTACATTTTTGGGCAACTTGGTGCCCCGTGTGTCGTGCAGAGCAAAGCTCAATCGAGTCTTTTGCCAAAGACTACCCAAACACCATTACCGTCGTGATGCAAAGTGGCGATCAAACTTCAGTGGATAAATTCATGCAGGATCAAGGGCTACATTTTGCAACGATAAACGACCCTAGTGGTGAGACTTCAGCGGCTTGGGGAGTCCATGCAGTGCCCGCCAGTTTTATCGTGGATAGTAAGGGTCAGATTCGCTTTGTCGAGATTGGCTATACCACCGGCATTGGACTGCGTCTGCGCCGGTGGTTGGCTCAATAATCGTCTACTTTACCTCCACTTTTTTGATCGCTGTCTCAATACGTTGGCACAAAGTTTTTAGGACTTTGATGCGAGCGAAGTTTTTGTCATTAGCCTCGACTAAAGTCCACGGCGCGATGTTGGTGCTAGTGCGGTCAACCATGTCGCAGATTGCTTGCTCATAGTCTTCCCACTTTTCGCGGTTGCGCCAATCTTCATCGGTAATTTTGAAGCGTTTGAAGCCGGTTTTTTTTCGCTCTTCAAAGCGGCGCAACTGCTCGTCTTTACTGATAGTCAGCCAGAATTTAACGACCACCACTTTATGGCGATCTAGCTGTGCCTCGAAGTCGTTGATTTCGCTATAAGCGCGCATCCAATCAGCTTCTGAACAAAACTTTTCTATACGCTCAACTAATACACGACCATACCAAGAGCGATCAAAAATGGTGATACGGCCCTTGCGAGGAATATGCCGCCAGAAGCGCCATAGATAGGGCTGAGCGCGCTCTTCTTCGGTGGGCGCAGCAATCGGCACTACTTGATACTGACGTGCATCTACAGCGCTAGTGATACGGCGCACGCTACCGCCTTTGCCTGCCGCATCATTGCCTTCAAACACCGCGACAACCGTAATTTGTTTGAAGCGCGGATCACGGGTCAACATAGCTAATTTGCCCTGATATTTTTCCAACTCCTCATTGAATTTTTTCTTCTCGATTTTTTGGGTGAGATCGAGTGTCTTCAAGATGTGCAATTTATCAATGGAGGGAAGCAAGGGTGCCGCACGAACCACAGCTTTTTTCTTCTCTTCAGTTTCGGCAATTCGTTTGCGAATGGCTTCTAGAATAACTTTACCAACAGTCAGGCTACGATAGTGCGCATCCGCGCCCTCGACGATGATCCATGGGGCTTCAGCAGTGCTCGTGTGGCGAATCACACTCTCGTGAACTTTTAAAAACTTGTCGTAAAGTTTGTAGTGATCCCAATCACGCTTGGTCACACGCCAGCGAGTTTTTGGGTTTTTTTCCAACAGCTTGAGGCGTGATTCTTGTTTATCTTTGGAAAGATGAAGCCAAAACTTGATAATCAGCGCACCCTCATCAGTGAGCATTTTTTCTAGGCGTTTTGCGCGCTCTAAGCTTTGGTCAAGCTCAGATGTTTTAGTAAAACCCATTACGCGATTGAGAATCGGCCACGTGTACCAAGAGCCCAGAAACACACCGATGCGACCCTTGGGCGGAAGCGCTTGCCAAAAGCGCCACATCATTGGGCGTTCCATTTCTTCGTCTGAAGGCTCGCCCATGCCATGAGTGCGAATATAGCGTGGATCCATCCATTCGTTGAGTAGATTCACAGTCTCGCCGCGACCGGCGCCATCTACACCACCAATTAGAATAATCACTGGGAATTTTGCTTTTTCTGCGAGATCAAATTGTGCATCCAAAAGAGCTTCGCGCAGTTTTGGTACCTCTGCGTCGTAAGTAGCTTTGTCAATTTTGTGCCCTAGTTCAGCAGATTCAAACATGATGCCTCCTCGTGATTTAAAGTTGTTCTGGTGCGATAACTAATTTCAAAACGGTTTCTTCGTAGTTGGCACGCTGGCGTTTGCTCAGCCAAACAATCGAGCCTTTTTTTACGGTCCAATAATGTTCGGTTCCGGTCATTAAAAAAGAGGCAAGTTCACCAATCCACGGCTGATGTCCAACAAGCAAGGTGGTGCCCGAAGCATTAGGCCAGCCGGCGGCGGTGATCGCCGCCTTTGCGCTCATGCCTGGGCTAATGGCAGGCTCGGTGGTGAATTTTTTATTGAGTGCACTAGCGGTTTGTTGAGTTCGTAAGGCGGGGCTAACCAAGATGCGCGTGTCGCTTGGCATGTGAGCAGATAAAAATTCTGCCATGCGAGCGGCTTGTTGTTGCCCCTTTTTGGTTAACGCTCTATCCATATCAGGCACGCCATCCACAGCTTCAGCATGCCGCCACAAGATCAGATCCATCGGAATTTATTCTCAAATTATTACAATGTGATCGGCAGAATATACCGTATATACTGATTTCGCTATACCCACTTTTGAGGAGACCAAAATGACAGACAAAAAACCCGTAAAAAAGGCGTTAGTGTTACGCAATCCTAATGCGGCCAAAGTCGCTGTAGTAAATGTTGAGCACAAAGAAAAGAAGGAGAAAAAGCTGAAAGTGGTGCGAGATAGCTTCACCATGCCGCAAGCTGACTATCAATTGATCGCTGAGCTTAAGCTGCGAATATTGAAGGTCGGTTTGCATGTGAAAAAAAGCGAATTGCTTCGCGCAGGTTTACAAGTCTTGGCGAAACAAACGGCCCCACAATTGAAACAGTCGGTGGTGAGCTTGGAAAAAATTAAAACCGGCCGACCAACAAAAGACTAGTCAATTTGAGCAATATATTACATGGACGCCGTCGGGTTATTCTGCAGTGATCGCTGGCTTGCCAGCTAGGCTGGAGAGCAACATCCCTTGCGCGCACTTCATTTCGCCGCGAGTGGTTTTCAATGTCCAGCCACCCTCACTGTTCATATCCCACGCTTGGCAGTTGTCTTGCAAATAAATTTTTAATCCTTCCTCGATGACACGTTTTTTTAACCTCGGGTCGAGTAGAGGAAAGCACGCTTCAATACGACGGAAGAAATTACGATCCATCCAATCCGCACTCGACAGATAAACATCGTGAGCTAGATCATTGCGAAAATAAAAAATACGCGTGTGTTCCAAAAAGCGTCCGATAATGGAACGCACGGTGATATTTTCTGAAAGCCCCACAACACCCGGACGCAACGCACAAACGCCACGAATGATCAGCTCAATTTTTACACCCGCTTTTGAGGCTTCATACAGAGCCTGAATAATTTCAGGCTCTAGTAAGGCATTCATCTTGGCGATGATGTGTGCCACTTTGCCGGCTTTGGCTAGTTTAATTTCGTTCTGAATAGATTTAAGCACTTGGCTGTGCAAGGTAAAGGGCGACTGCCACAAATGCACGAGCTTGCTCGCCTTGCCTAAACCGGTGAGTTGCACAAATACTTGATTCACATCTGAGCAAACTTCATCATTGCATGTGAACAGACCAAAATCGGTGTAAAGCCGTGCGGTCCGTGGATGATAGTTGCCAGTGCCAAGGTGCACATAGCGGCGCAATTTGCCGTCTTCACGGCGAATCACCATCAACATCTTGGCATGCGTTTTGTGGCCGACGACGCCATACACAACGTGTGCGCCAGCTTGCTCTAAACGACTTGCCCAATTGATATTTGCTTCTTCATCAAAACGTGCGAGCAACTCAACCACCACGGTGACTTCTTTGCCACCTTGAGCTGCAGCGATCAGCGCTTCCATAATCGCCGAATCTGCGCCAGTGCGATAAACGGTCTGCTTAATTGCCACTACTTGTGGATCGGTAGAAGCTTGCTGAAGGAAGTCGATAATTGGACGGAAAGATTGATAAGGGTGATGCAATAAAACATCGCCTTTGCGGATTAGCTTGAACATATCCGCGCCCTTTTTTTGTAGGGTAGGGGGCATTCCCGGCACAAAGACTGGGAATTTCAAGTCGTCGCGATTCACTTCATCTGGAATACGCATCAGGCGTACTAAATTTACGGGGCCATGTACTCGATACAAATCATCAGGCTTGAGATCAAATTGCTGCAATAAAAACTCAGCCATTTCAACGGTACAGTTGTCTGCAACTTCTAAGCGGACCGCATCACCAAAGTGGCGCTGGGGCAATTCGCCCTGCAGACTAGTACGTAAATTTTTTACCTCTTCTTCGTCCACAAACAAATCGCTGTTGCGGGTGACGCGGAACTGGAAGCAACCCATAACCTCCATGCCTGAAAACAATTCACTCACATGGGCATGTAGGATTGAAGATAGAAACACGAAGCCGTAATCTACGCCCGAAATCTCTGGAGGCATCAAAATTGCACGTGGTAATACGCGCGGTGCTTGCACAATGGCTTTGGCAGAATTGCGACCGAAAGCATCTTTGCCATTCAGCTCCACAGCAAAATTTAAACTCTTATTCAACACGCGAGGGAATGGGTGCGAAGGGTCAAGTCCGATAGGCGTTAAGACCGGCATCACTTCGCGTAGGAAATAATCTTTTATCCATGCACTTTGTGCTTCACTCCAATGAGTTCGGCGTAAAAAATGCACACCACAGGTTGCCAGCGTCGGCGTTAAATCTTTATTGAAAATTTGATACTGCTTTTCAATAATTTGATGCGCCTGGTCGCGCACTCGTCGGAGAATGCTTGGCGCCGCCATGCCATCTGGGCCACTACTTTCCACACCAAGCTTAATCTGCTCTTTTAATCCTGCCACGCGAATCTCAAAAAACTCATCAAGATTGCTACTTACAATGCACAGATATTTGAGCCGCTCTAAGGGAGGAATATTGGTATTTTCGGCCTGTGCAAGCACCCGCCGATTAAACTCTAAAAGCCCAAGTTCGCGATTGAGAAACTGCTGTGGTGGATATTTTTTTGCCATTTTTAGTAAGCCGAGACGTCTAGTTTAGTCTGTCGGGTGCAAGCCGACATGTCGGACTTAAGTCCGACCTAGGATGTAATGGAAGTTCTTGGTTTAAGGTGCTGGGGGAACGTAGCCAGCGACTGCTGCTGTAGCGCCACCGAAGAAATATTTTTCCATTTGCTCCGCCAAAAACTTGCGTGCTTGCGCATCGGCTAGATTCAGGCGGTTTTCGTTCACCAGCATGGTCTGGAATTTGATCCAACCCGCCCACGCTTCTTTCGACACATTTTCGTAAATCTTCTGGCCGAGTGGACCAGGGTACATTGGACGATCTAAACCCTCTGCTTCGCGACCGAGTTTGACACACTGAACTGTTCTTGCCATTTTGAGACTCCATAAGAGGTTAAGAATAAAACGTCATTGTGACAAAGTGATGACACAACGAAATACGGTAAGGCGTATAGCTTATTTTAGCGTTTTCATAAACGCTTTTGAACGACGCTGATAGTTATAGAGCGCTTTCTTTTCGGCCGGCAGTTGGCTGGGTTCGACTTCTTTAAAGCCGCGCTCCACAAACCAATGCGCGGTACGAGTGGTAAGCACAAATAATTTTTTGAAACGTTGGTTACGAGCTTCGGCGCTCATGTGGTTAAGCAAGGCATCGCCATAACCGTGGCGACGATATTGCGCATGCACTGCCATGCAGGCCAATTCAGCCGCTTTTTCATCGGGGAAAGGATACAGCGCAGCGCAACCAATAATGCGATGGTCGTGCTCCATCACCACGAAGCGCTCAATCTCGCGCTCAAGTAGCTCACGGGAGCGACGCACCAAAATACCTTCCTCTTCCAGTGGCTCTAGTAACTTGAGAATTCCGCCCACGTCGTCAATGGTGGCATCGCGAATAGTATTGAGCGTGCTTTCCACCACCATGCTACCGATGCCGTCATCAGAAAATAATTCTTGCAGGAGCGAGCCATCGTGATGGCGGCTAATCAAATGAGTGCGCGCAACGCCAGCCTCGCAGGCCCGTACGGCGCAAGGCAAAAATAATCCGATATCGTCCGATAATTTAAGTTTGCTAGATAACACTTCATTCGCGGTGGCGATAGTTAGTTCACGCATCAACTCACCTTGCTTGTCCATCACGCCATCGGTATCCATCAAGAAGATGAGTTTGTCGGCATCCAAGGCAATAGCGGTGGTGGTGGCCACGTCTTCCAAGGTTAGATTGAAAATTTCGCCAGTGGGTGAATAGCCAAGTGGCGAGAGCAACACCACCTCGTTAAATTCAAGACGATCTTTAATCGCGGCCACATCCACTTTGCGCACACATCCAGTGTGTAATAGATCAACGCCGTTAATCACACCCATCGGTTGCGCGGTAATGAAGTTACCACCGGCCACGCGAATATCGGCATTAGCCATGGGCGAATTAGCCAAGCCCATGGATAGCAAGGCTTCGACTTCTAAACGCGTACGGCCTACCGCTTCTTTAACGCACTGCATGGTCGCAGCATCGGTGAGGCGTATGCCTTGGTGATAATGATCAGAAATGTCATTGCGCGAAAGATGTTGCTCAATTTGTGGCCGCGCGCCGTGTACCAAAACCAGATGCACGCCAAGACTAGCGAGCAAATTAAAGTCATGAGTGAGTTCGACAAACTTTCCGTCGGCTATAACTTCGCCACCAAACGCCACCACAAAAGTTTTGCCGCGAAATGCGTTGATGTAAGGGGCAACCGAGCGAAACCAAGTAACGAATTCAGTGGAATGGTGAGCAGGGGTCAGGTGAGTAGTGGGTTGGGGCATGGTCAAAGAAACTCAACGCAGTGGAATAGTGTGCAGTATCTAGCAACAAGGGCGGGGGATCAATAGCATAAGGATTGTCCGGTTAATTAGCCACGGACTTCCCGAGGTAAAATGGCACACAGACTAAAGCTTCTCAGCAATTTGCCGATAGAAACTACGTGAGAACCCTGCAAGGCTAAAAAATGAAAATTAATCTGCCAGTTACGTCCAAGGAAGTTGATTTTCCCTATGGGCGAAATCTGGTTTCGAAGACTGACCTTAAGGGTGCCATTACATTTGCTAATGATGACTTCGTCTATATCAGTGGTTTCAGTCGTGAAGAACTGATTGGCAAAAGTCACAATATGGTGCGGCATCCAGATATGCCGCCGCAGGCATTTGAGGATTTGTGGAGAACGGTCAAAGGAGGCCGGCCGTGGACAGGCATCGTAAAAAATCGCGCTAAAAATGGCGATTATTACTGGGTCGAGGCATTTGTTGTGCCTACAAGAAAAGACGGCGAAATAAATGGCTATATGTCCGTACGATCTATGCCGACCAAAGAGCAAATCGCTAGTGCCGAGGCCTTGTATAAAGTACTGAGTAATAGTGATAAGCCCATCCCTAAAAAACGTAACCCTCTGGGATTTTTGGCTAGTCTTAAAGCGCAGATTATTGCGACTGTGCTATTTTCAACTTTTGTGTTGGCACTCTCGGTGATTGTCGGCCTGAACAATTTGAAACATAGCAACGAAAATTTATCCAATGCCTATGTTCAAGAGGCATATCCATTGGCAGCTATTGAGCGCACGCTCTCTCTAATGGATGGTGCTTATAAACATACCGTTTTGTCACTCAGACATGATCCTCGACTATCCTATGGTGATCAGCACGATCATCCTGTGAGTCGTCATTCCGATAGCATCAGCAAAAAAATCGAGGAAATAAACGCACTCAAAGCGATTGTCGCACAACACCCTAAAGATGAAATCAATGCCAAGTTAGTTGAGGCGTTTGAAGCGGATGTAAATGAATACATCAAGGAAGCATTGATTCCAGCCCGTGACTATCTAATGACAAATAACTTTGTGGGAGTAAATGAAACGCTGGAAACCAAGTTTTATGGGTTTTATGAGAAGGCGAAAGCAAGCGCTAAAGGGGTGCGTGGGCACATTGAAAGTGAAGCCGTAGCTCGGGAACATCATGCAGAGGAACACTTTCGTCAGCAAATTATAGAGAGCATTGCAGCAACCGTTGTTAACTTTATGTTGTTGGCGGCAGTCGGCTATCTATGGATTCGCCGCATTAATCAACAGATGGCAACTACTATTCATCATTTCAACCGCATTTCTGAAGGCGTGCTTACAGATGATATAAAGATTGCGGAAAGGGACGACTTCGGTGGCATGAATGATGCCCTAGCAGTGATGCAGGTTAACATCAAAGTGATGTTAGACAATATTAGGGAAGCAGTGTTGGTGTTGCAGCAAAACAGCTCAGATCTGCACGCACAAATGTCTTTGATCTCGATGTTCTCGACTAATCAAAAAGACAAAGTGGATAGTGCGGTGGATCTCACCCTCAACTTTAGCCAGTCTGTTTCCCAGGTGGCAGATGGCTCAGAGCGCGCAGCAGGCGCTGCAACCGATTCACAAGTGTTGGTAGAAAACTGCAACAGCACTTTGGCAGCCAGCATGGGCGCTAATCGACGTGTGGTTGAGAGCGTGAATAACTCTAGCCAGATTATGTCTGAGCTCAAAGTGAGCATTGAAAAAATTGGTGAAGTGACCGGCACCATTCGCAAGATTGCTGACCAAACAAACCTACTCGCGTTGAATGCAGCAATTGAGGCAGCACGGGCAGGTGAGTCAGGGCGCGGCTTTGCCGTCGTGGCAGATGAGGTGCGCAAGTTGGCCGAGAGCACTCGCTTAAGCACGGTGGGAATTACTGATATTGTCGGCAAAGTGCAAGAAGTGGCGACACATGCCGTTAATACGATGGGGCTGGCGGTGACTGAAGTGGACGAAGGCGTGGCTAAAATGCAGCTCAGTGTTGAGGCGCTTCAGCAAATTACGCAGACCAGCAAAGAAGTTACGAGCATGTCTAACCAGATGGCAGAGAGTGCACGCCAATTGGCGCTGTCAGGAAATAAAGTTGCGGGTGATATGCATGAAGTGAGCGATGCTTCAGCTCAAAATCTTGAGGTTGCGAATCAGGCAGTTAACTTGTCTCACGACTTTATGGAAACAGCCGAGCGCATTCGTCAAATCTTTGCTGAGTTTGAATTGGTTAAAGGCGTTCCCAAAGAAGAGGCCACGAAGCTTGGAAATAAGGATGATAGCTCGAGCTTAGAGTTCTTTTAGCCAAACCGGAAACTGACTGCCGAATTTGTTTGCAGTAAGCGATAATCTGGCATCTCAAAGATCTGGAGTGAAGCATGTGCGGCATTTGCGGTGAGTTGCGTTTCGATCAAGCTACGCCTGATATGGCGGCCGTGCAAAAGATGACGGCGCGCCTGGCACGGCGGGGCCCCGACCACGAAGGTTTTTATCATGATGGCCCTTTAGCGTTCGGCCATCGTCGTTTAGCGATCATTGATCTGACAGCGCATGCTGATCAGCCGATGTTTGACAAAGTGTTAAATCTGGCATTGGTCTTCAACGGCACCATCTACAACTACAAGGAATTGCGCGCTGAACTCATTGAGATGGGCTACGAGTTTTTTTCCGAGGGCGATAGCGAAGTCATTCTCAAGGCCTATCACGCTTGGGGTGAGCATTGCGTTGAACGGTTTTACGGAATGTTTGCCTTTGCCGTTTACGACTTGCGTGCAAAGACCCTATTTCTAGCGCGCGACCGTCTCGGCATTAAGCCAATGTATTATTCATTGAGCGGCGCACACTTGCGCTTTGCCTCCACCATACAGTCTTTACTCGCTGGTGGTGACATTGATACCAGCCTCGATCCGATTGCGCTGCATCACCATTTCACGCTGCATAGCGTGGTCCCTGCGCCGCGCACGATTTTGGCGGGCATTAAGAAATTGCCACCCGCTCACAGCATGACGTTTACGGCGGATGGCGAAGTGACGTTGCGCTGTTATTGGCAACTCAATGCGACCCGTCCTGATGTGGCTCTCACTGAAGAAAATTGGCTGGTCGCTACGCGAGATGTGTTGCGTCGTGCTGTGGAGCGCCATCGACTGGCGTCCGATGTGCCGGTAGGCGTGTTACTTTCCGGCGGACTTGATTCGAGCTTGTTGGTGGGGTTGTTAGCCGACCATGTCGATAATCTGAATACCTTTTCTATTGGCTTTGAAGAAGTTGCTGGCGAGCTAGCCGATGAGTTTGAGTACTCGGACATTGTAGCTAAGCATTTCAAAACCAAGCATCACAAATACGCCCTAGCAAACAGCGATGTGCTGAAGCATTTACCGGAAGCCATCGCGCAAATGTCTGAGCCGATGCCGAGCTACGATGTAACAGCGTTTTATTTGTTGGGGCAGCGCGTGGCGCCTGAGGTCAAAGTGGTGTTGGCGGGGCAGGGCGCAGATGAAGTATTCGGCGGTTATTTTTGGTATCCGCGCATGGGCGAAGCAAGCGGCACGCCGCTGGAAAAATTCTCACAGCATTATTTTGACCGCGACCATGCGGAGTATCTGGAAATGATGAGCGATGCTTACGTGGTGGAGGATGTCACCTCGGCGTGGGTAAGCGAACAGCTACAAAAGCCCAAGGCAGATGACTTTCTCGATCAAGTGCTGCGCATGGATGTAACGGCGCTGATGGTGGATGATCCGGTGAAGCGCGTGGACAACATGACGATGGCCTGGGGTTTAGAAGCACGCGTGCCCTTTATTGACCATGAGCTGGTGGAGTTGGCGGCGCGTATGCCGGCTTCGCTCAAGCTTAAAGAGGGTGGCAAGTTTCCGTTAAAGGCGTTGGCGCGGGGAGTAATTCCCGATGCGGTGATTGATCGGCCTAAAGGCTACTTCCCTGTTCCGGCTTTGAAGTATGTACGTGGTGAGTTTTTAGAAAAGATGCGCGCGATTTTGAATTCAGAAGCATGCGTAAAGCGTGGTCTGTATCGACGTGAGTACGTGGAAAAGTTGTTGGCCGCACCGGAAGCTTATCTAACGCGCATCCAGGGCAACAAGTTGTGGCACTTGGCGCTGCTGGAATGGTGGCTACAGATTAACGTTGATAGCGTAAAGGCTGCTTAACCTGCAATTTCTGGTTCATCGTGTAGCACTTGGCACAGGGTGCGGTGATCTTCGATGAGTGCATGATGAGCGACTGAGTCAAAGAGCTTTTGAATTTCCTCCAAGCTGGCCACCGACAGCAGACGGTTAGCTAAATCGGTTGGTACAGGCACCATGCGTTGCTCGCCGTCAGGCATATGGAAGGCAATGCTAGCAAGTTGCTGTAAGCCCCCTGCCTCGTGTGAAAGGATCTCTTTTTGTTCTTTTTCCAGCTCGTCATAACGTGCTTCAATTTCATCTTCTAGCTCGTCGCCAATGTCTTCAGGAATAGCCACTACGAAACCGAGAGGGTCATCGCTTAATTCGCAGGGGATGCCATGCCCCTCCACAAATTCGACAAACTTGGTTTGTAGGCGGGCATCGAAAAAAATGTATTCATTCATGTGGCAGATAAAGCAGTTATTAAGTTGCCGAGCATCCTGCCTTACCCTGTAAAACAAAACAATCACCCAAATGAGGGTTTTAAATCCGCGACTTGCAGTCATATTAGATTCTGCTAATATGCGCGCCATTCAAAATTTTAGGAGATTCAAAATGTTTGCTAGTTCAATCAAAGAAGTAGATGCGAAACAGTTTTCCGAGTGGGTTAATGAAGCAGATCATGCGATGCGCGTGATTGATGTGCGTCAAATGGAAGAGATTGCTATGGGTACTGTGCCAAAGGCAGAGGCACACCCTCTCGCTACACTGCCGGCAAAGGTGCAAGACTTTTCACGCGAAGAAAAAATGGTGATCGTTTGCCGTAGTGGCGCACGCTCAGCGCAAGCTTGTATGTTCTTGCAGCAAAATGGCTTTTCCAATGTGTACAACCTGCGCGGTGGCATGATTGCTTGGGCGCAAAGCGGCTTTCCTGCATTTCAACTAGCGTAAGAACTGACCATGAAATCTAACAAAATATATTGGGCTATTGCGATTATTCTAGGCGTTGTTTTTGCTGCTCAGCAATTGCAGGCTATGAGCGTTCCCGCTGTTGACGTGAAAGTTGCAAAAAGCATGAATCAACAGGGCGCGTTGTTATTGGATGTGCGTGAACCTGAAGAATTTAAAGCCGTGCACGCAGTGAATGCGCAGTTGATTCCACTGGGTCAGCTGGGCGATCGCTTAAAAGAAATCGAAGCTTATAAAGATAAGCCAGTGGTGGTGATTTGCCGTTCAGGTAATCGTTCTGCTAGAGCTGTTTCGATGTTGCAGGAAGCGGGCTATACCAATGTGAACAACGTCAGTGGTGGTACTAACGCGTGGGAAAGAGCGGGTCTTGAAACTATCAAGATGTAATTCGTTTTCTATTCGCGTAGTTTTAAAACCAGTCCTTTCAAGTAAGCCCCTTCAGGAAAACTCAGCAGCACCGGATGATCCGGTGTTGCATGAAGCTTATGCACAATCTGCGCATCAACGCCGGCGTCTAGTGCCGCACCGGCAATAATCTTTTGAAAAAGCTCGTCGTTAATGCCACCAGAACAGGAATAGGTAAATAGCAATCCACCAGGGTTGAGCAGTTTAAAGCCAAGTAAATTGATATCTTTGTAGCCGCGCGCAGCCTTTTCTGCAAAAGCAGCGGTGGGGGCAAACTTGGGTGGATCAAGAATAATTAGATCAAATTTTTTGTTTTGGTCGCGTAATTTTCGCAACGCCAGAAAAACATCATCACACTGCCACTCGGCACGCGAAGCATCGAGACCATTTAGACCGACATTTCTTTGCGCAAGATCAATGGCCTCTTGCGAAGCGTCAATCGACAGTACTGAGGTTGCGCCACCTTGCAACGCATAAAGCGAAAACCCGCCTGTATAACAGAAACAATTCAGCACTGATTTGCCTGCAGCCATTGCACCGGTGAGTTGACGGTTATCACGCTGGTCGAGATAAAAGCCAGTTTTTTGGCCTGTCTCGACATCTACGGCAAAACGTAAACCATGCTCATTCACCATGAGCGATGTTGGTAAGTCGCCACGAAGCACTCCATTTCGAATTTCTAGCCCCTCAAGGGTGCGTGAATCAGAATCGGAACGTTCGTAAATACAGAGCGGGTGACACTGAGATTGCAATGCGTCGGCGATGGCGTCGCGCCAACGCTCGATGCCTGCACTGCTAATTTGCATGACTAGTACATCTTTATATTGATCCACCACCAAGCCTGGTAAGCCATCTGACTCAGCGTGGACGAGACGCATGCCGTTACTGTCGCAATTTAAGCCAAGCTGATAGCGTGAAGCTAAGGCAGTAGCGATACGGCGCTTAAAGAAGTCTGCATCAATGACGTCTGACTCATGCCATGACCAAACACGAGCGGTGATTTGCGAGGCAGCGTTATAAGCGGCCCAAGCTACAAAACTACCGTGTGAGTCTCTGATAGCGAGTGTGTCTCCATTAGTGGGTGCGCCATCAATGCGTGCTACGGCACCAGAAAACACCCACGGATGTCGACGCAGTAGCGATTTCTCGCGACCCTCATGCAAAAAAATCGCTGGCTGAGCGGAGGAGGCGCCAATTTCAGCTTTTGCAATATCACGAGGTGTTGTCGTTTGCGACTGAGTGCGTTGAGTACGTTTACGAAAATCTCGTCCGCCTTGAGAGCTACGATGCGGAGTGGTGTTTTGTTTAGGTTTAGCAGTATTCATGATTTCTTTTTGGCGCGAGGATGTGCCCCGTCATAAATTTTTGAAAGATATTGAAAATCGAGATGGGTATAAACCTGTGTTGTGGAGATGCTAGCGTGTCCTAACATTTCTTGTACAGCACGCAGATCGCCGGAAGACTGCAGCAAATGGGTGGCAAAAGAATGGCGCAACAAGTGGGGGTGCACGCCAGTAGCAATACCTTGTTTGATACCCCATTGCCTTAGCTGTAGCTGCACGGTTCGCGGCGAAATGCGCACACCCTTTTTGCCAACAAACAGCGCGGATTCCTGCGGTTGGGTGACTGTTTCTCTCACTGCAAGCCAAGCCTCAAGAGCAACAATAGCGTGACTTCCCAAGGGGACGATCCGTGTTTTGTTGCCCTTGCCGGTCACTCGTACCGAGGCATCGGTGAGATCTAGATCAATAGGATCTAGACTGACCAACTCCGACAAGCGAAGGCCGGAAGAATAAAGTAACTCAAACATTGCCTTGTCGCGAAAGCCTAAAGGAGAGTCAACGGAGAGATCAACCAGCCTCACTGCATCGTCAGGAGAGAGTGCGTGCGGTAAAGTTTTAGGCGACTTCGGGGCACGTAAGCCGACACAAGGATTTACGGCGCAATGATGATCGCGCATCAAATAAGCATACAAACCGCGCCACGCTGAAAGGATGCGAGCCAAAGAGCGGCCACTCAAGCCGCCGCTATGAAGTTGCGCAATGAAGCGACGGATGTGATGGCTTTTAAGATCGGGTAGAGGTGTGGCAGCGGCGAGGGTGAACAAGCGCCGAATGTCGCGAGCATAATTCTCTGCAGTTAGCGGAGAGTAATTGCGCTCGTTATTTAAATAGGCGAGGTAGCCTGCAAGAAAATCAGCGTTTGAGCCTTGGTCGGGCATTACAGGTGCTGGCGAAGCGCACCGCTTACAAAATCTGAGATACGCTGCAAAATCACGGTGCCCATCTCGGGATAGAAGCGCTGCTCGTCCTCACTGGCGATAATCAACATGCCAATAGTTTGATTGCCACCGCGAAGAGGCATGTAAGCGAAAGAGCGCAAATGTGTGCCCATCTCACCAAACCATGTTGCGGTGTCTAATACGGCCTGGTGTCCACACACGGGCGTAAGGTTTTGATCAGCAAAAGCTAGTACCTCAACACTAGGTGGATGCTCTTTCCACAGGTGAATAGCAGCATGGGGCACAGCGAAAATATCCCGTAGGTTACGTAGCGTTACGCTTTGCAGAGTTTGCAAGTCATGGGCATTAAACAAAGCTAAAGTGAATTGGTGTAGCTTGTCTTGCAAGCCATCATTTTCCTTCGCGTATTCCAACAACTCGTGCAATTTTTTTTCTAGATCTTTAACGCGCTCACGAAGCGTGAGCATTTGTCGTTCGCTGAGTGAAATGGTGCGTCCACCATAAGGGTGAGGAATGGCAACTTCAGACAACATTTGCGCATAAGTCTCAAAAAAATCGGGATTACTTTGTAAATAATGTGCGACGTCTTCAGCTTTCATGTTTGCCTTTTATAAATTGATTTCACCATCAAAAACGCTAATTGCAGGGCCAGTCATTAAAACGGAGCTCTGGCCACCAGCCCACGTAATCGTTAAGTTACCACCGCGTGTTGCGACATGCACCGTTTCATCAAGCAGGCCGCGGCGAATGCCAGAAACAACCGCGGCACAAGCTCCTGTGCCACAAGATAAAGTTTCACCTGCGCCGCGCTCGAAGACGCGCAATTTGATGTGGCTGCGGTCAACAATCTGCATGTAGCCGGCATTAACCCGTTTGGGAAAACGTGAATGATTTTCAATTAGTGGCCCCTGCCTGTTTACCGGTGCGGATTCCACATCCTCAACAACTTGCACTGCATGCGGATTTCCCATTGAGACCACGCTAATTTCAACTACATCTCTGGCGAGTTCAAGTGACTGCACAACTGCATCTTGGTCACTCTCAAAAGGAATCCGTGCTGGTTCAAAAATTGGTGCGCCCATATCAACGGTAACGCGACCATCATCAGCAAGGCGCGGTGAGACTAAACCACTTTTGGTTTCCACCACAATGGAGGCTTTGGACGTCAGTTTTTTCTCATGCACGAAGCGCACAAAACAACGCGCGCCGTTACCGCACTGCTCAACCTCGCCGCCATCTGCGTTGAAAATTCGATAACGAAAATCCACCGCTGGATTTTGGGATTTTTCAACCAGTAATATTTGATCACAACCCACCCCAAAATGACGGTCAGCAAGAAAACGCAATTGTTCAGGTGTGAGATGAACGTTTTGACGAACGCCATCGATCACTACGAAATCGTTGCCAGCGCCGTGCATTTTAGTAAATTTGAGAATCATCATTAAGGCTGATTAATTGATGGAGGGCGATTATACGTGCATGTGTTCAGGGCTTGCACAACTGCGTGAAGTCCCGAAAAATGCACCGATCCATGATCACGGTGATACCGGCTTGCTGAGCACGCAACGAGGCCTCTTCATGAATCACGCCATCTTGTAACCAGAGATTTTTAATGCCGAGTTTGATGCAACTTTCCACAATCTCTGGTACATGCTCTGACGCACGAAATACATCCACAAGATCAGGAAGGTGCGGCAGACTTTCTAAATCCGAAAAAGCTTTTTCACCTAACACCTCGTCGATCAGGGGGCGCACGGGAATGATGCGATAGCCAAAATTTTGCATTGCCTGAGCGACTTGAAAACTAGGACGATTGGGTTGGGGTGATAAACCGATAACAGCAATTGAGCTAATCTCACGGAGTAACTTGCAGATGTCATTAGCTGTAGGGTTAGCGAAATTCATGACCGGCGGCAATTAAAGTGAGAAAAAGATTTTTCGGGGGCGCGAAGCATTGCTCAAAAAAAGCTATACTGCGCGCCGCTTATGCGCCCGTAGCTCAGCTGGATAGAGTACAGCCCTCCGAAGGCTGGGGTCGTTGGTTCGAATCCAATCGGGCGC